>Ga0070674_100000173_pt1 | contig 30042 bp, 33 predicted proteins | sample KBSM33metaG_FD_65344 | JGI IMG/M metagenome (GOLD analysis project Ga0070674, IMG submission 65344) | Miscanthus rhizosphere microbial communities from Kellogg Biological Station, Michigan, USA - KBS M3-3 metaG | ecosystem: Host-associated > Plants > Roots > Rhizosphere > Soil ... | reverse complement strand
CCTCTTCCAGGATCTTCAGGTCGTGAGGGTAGCTGAAGAAGTAGTAGAAGTGTCACAGGAACAGTAGGTCGCGCGTCGAAGTCCGATCTGGCATCTCGTAAACCGGTTGAGTGTGCTGACTTCGCCGTGCAACAGCGGATTGTCGGTTTCGGCGTTGGTGCCTGCGATGACCACCGACAGGTCAGTCTTGCGCAGCAGCGCCGAAAACCTTGTTCCCGACGGCGACGCCGCGCTCGGTCATCGGCAGAATGTCGTGATCGATGACATCGAGCAGATGGGGTGCGAGCGTGGAAGCTGCCATCGCGTCACACTAGCGCGACACGCCGGACGCCAAGGCCTCGAAGGCTTCGTCGATGAGTGCGACGAAGTCCGCGTCATCGCTTTCCGCCCAAGCCATCGCCGCGGGCCCGATCGCGCCGAGCGCCGCCGAGGCCTGAACTGTGGCGGCGAGGTCAGGCTCCGGCAGCCCGGCTCTGCGAGCCAGTGCACGGGCCAGCAGGTCGCGAGTTGCGTCCTGCGCGAGCAGGTTTCGAGACCGCAGCGCCGGGTTCCGCAGGATGAGCCGTGTCCGGATGAGCAACTCCTCGCGGTCGGTGGCCAGGATATGCTCGAGTCCGGCGCGAAGCGCTCTGTGTAGCGCGGTCAGCGGTGGCTCCTCCACCGGTCTTGCCGCCACGAGTTCTTCGAGCAGCGGATCGTACTCGTCGTACTCGACCACCTCTTCCTTGCGGGGGAAATACCGAAAGAACGTCATGTGCGACACCCCGGCCGCCGCAGCGATCTCCTCGACTGTCGTTGTGTCATAACCTTTCTCGATGAAGAGCCGCAAAGCGTGCTCTTGGATCGCATGCTTGGTCGCCGCTTTCTTGCGGGCGCGCCAGTCGTCGCCTTCGGTCATGGCGTCAGGACTCCCACCGGCTCACCGAGCGCATTGTCGAGCCATGCGCGAAGTCGGGCCGCATCGGCGCCTCGCCACGCCAGATGCCCGTCGGGGCGGACCAACCGCGCGTCGCGCTCACCGCGCAACGCCACGACATCGCCCAGACGCTCGCGCGCGACGTCCGCCAGCGGTTCGGGCCCGAGCAGCGCCCATTCCGGCCCCAACACGTCGTATAGCCGGACGGACGCACCGTCGAAGCGAGTGCATGTGCGATCAGCGACGCGATCGCCGATGCGAATTCCGGGGAGGAACCGCGACAGTCCGGCCCCTAGCGGGCCGTGCCGGTACGAAACGCGAAGTTGCGATGTCCTTTCCGTGATCAGATTCTGCAGCCAACCCTGATTCATCAGCGGCACGACAATGCGATCTCTCAGCAGCCGCGCGGCGCGTCCCTGACCGACTGCGACCTCGGTAGCACCGCTGGTCGAGTCCAGCACACCTTTGGCGATCGGGCGTCGTTCGGCCTCGTAGGAGTCGAGTAGGCGTTCGCCGGCGCGGCCGGACACGACCAGCGCGAGCTTCCACGCCAGGTTTTCGGCGTCTCCGATGCCGGTGTTCATGCCCTGCCCACCGAATGGGCTCTGGATATGTGCGGCGTCGCCGGCCAGCAGGACGCGAGCGCGACGGTAAGAGTCCGCCAGCCTGCGCTGGATCCGGAACGACGATGTCCACACCACGGAGCGAATCGTTCCGCCCGCCTCGGCGGCCAGCCGCGTACCGAGATAGTCCACGATCGCCGCTGCTGCTGGCTCATCGCCGAAACCCGTTGGTGCGGCGCCATCACCCGCCACAGGTCGATTCCGGGCAGCGGGAAAACGGCCAGCATCATGTCACCGCGCAGCCACGACGTCGCGCCCCCTCGCTTTAGATCGATGTCGGCATGGACGTCGGCGAGCAGGAAGCGCTCCACGACCGGCACGCCGGGGAAGCCGATCCCCATCGCCTTGCGGACGACGCTGTGCGCGCCGTCGGCGGCCACCACCCAGGAGGCGTCGGCGTCGGATCCGTCGTCGAGGCGCACCCTGACACCGTGGCGTTCCGGTTCGAGTCCGGAAACGCCTCGCCCCCATTCGACGTCACCACCGAGGGCGATCAGGCGGTCGCGGAGGGCGGCCTCGATGTCGGCCTGGGACATGATCAGTTCGCGCGGACCGCCGAGACGGGTCGCCTGCCCGACCGGGAAACTCGCCAATTCACGCCGGTCGACACTGATGGTGACGGTGCGGATCGGCAGGCCGCGATCTGGCAGGTCTCCGAGCGCGCCAAGGCGGTCGAGAACCTCGACGCCGCGCGGTTGCAGGCCCAGCGCCCGAGATGTCACCGCAGGCCCTGAGGCCTTGTCGAGCACCCACACGTCGACGCCTGCGGCCTGCAGGCCGCACGCCAACGTGAGACCCGTCGGCCCGGCTCCCACCACGATGCGTCCGTCACGTCGCCTCCAGATTGATGTTAGTTACTAACATGTTATCTGACTAACATCATTGCCGACAAGGGTCACGTTAGGGTGAGCCGTGGCCGAGACCGCGCCGCTACGCGTGCAACTGATCGCCAAGACCGACTTTTTGGCACCGCCCGACGTGCCGTGGAGCACCGACGCCGAGGGCGGTCCGGCGCTGGTGGAATTCGCCGGGCGGGCGTGCTACCAGAGCTGGTCGAAGCCCAACCCGAAGACGGCGACAAACGCTGCATACCTGCGACACATCATCGACGTCGGCCACTTCTCTGTGCTCGAACACGCGTCAGTGTCGTTCTACATCACGGGTATCTCGCGATCGTGCACGCACGAGCTGATCCGTCATCGGCATTTCTCGTATTCGCAGCTGTCACAGCGGTTTGTCCCCGAACACGACTCCGAAGTGGTCGTGCCGCCGGGAATGGAGGACGACCAGGAGCTGCAGGAGATGTTCAAAGCCGCCGCGGACGCCAGCCGGGCGACGTACGCCGAGTTGCTCGCCAGGCTCGAGGCGAAGTTCGCCGACCAGCCCAACGCGGTGCTGCGGCGCAAGCAGGCGCGGCAGGCTGCGCGCGCAGTGCTGCCGAACGCGACCGAGACACGCATCGTCGTGACCGGTAACTACCGCGCATGGCGGCATTTCATCGCGATGCGGGCCAGCGAGCACGCCGACGTCGAGATCCGCCGGCTGGCGATCGAATGCCTGCGGCAACTCATCGACCTGACCCCTCAGGTTTTCTCCGACTTCGAGATCTCCACCCTGGCCGACGGCAGTGAGGTGGCCACCAGTCCGCTGGCGACCGAGGCGTGACAGACCTGGCCGTATATGGCTACGGAACCGTGAGGTTGAGCAGGTAATCTTGGTGCTCGTGAGTACCAGCGGAATCGACGTGACCGCCCGGTTGGGCACCGTGCTGACCGCGATGGTCACTCCGTTCAAGCCCGACGGGTCGCTGGACACCGATTCCGCGGCCCGCCTCGCGACCCATCTCGTGGACTCCGGCTGTGACGGCCTGGTGCTGTTCGGCACCACGGGGGAGTCGCCGACCACCACCGACGACGAGAAGATCGCGCTGCTGCGCGCGGTACTGGAGGCGGTCGGCGACCGGGCGCGGATCGTCGGCGGAGCAGGCAGTTATGACACCGCGCGCAGCGTGCATCTTGCGAAGGCCTGCGCTGCCGAGGGCGCGCACGGCCTGCTGGTGGTGACGCCCTACTATTCGCGCCCGCCGCAGGCGGGGCTGGTGGCGCACTTCGCGGCGGTGGCGGACGCCACCGAGCTACCGGTGATTCTCTACGACATTCCGCCGCGGTCGGTCGTCGCCATCGAGTGGGACACCATCCGCAAGCTGGCCGAGCATCCGAACATCGTGGCCGTCAAGGACGCGAAGGGCGACCTACACGGCGGCGGGCAGATCATCGCCGACACCGGGCTCGCGTACTACTCCGGTGACGACGCGCTCAACCTGCCGTGGCTGGCCATGGGTGCCGTCGGGTTTATCAGCGTCTGGGGGCACCTGGCCGCCGGTCAGCTGCGAGACATGTTGTCCGCTTTCACCTCTGGTGACATCGCGACGGCACGCAAGATCAACGTGACGCTCGGGCCGCTCGCCAACGCCCAGGCGCTTCTCGGTGGCGTCACGCTGGCCAAGGAGGGACTGCGGCTGCAGGGCATCGAGGTGGGCGACCCACGGTTGCCTCAGGTGCCTGCCAGCGCGGAGCAGATCGAGGCGCTGGCCGCCGATATGCGCGCCGCCGCGGTGCTGCGGTAGTGAACGGAGACCTCAAACCGCCGGGGCCGCTGGCCCCGGGGGGTCTGCGGGTGACCGCGCTGGGCGGCATCAGCGAAATCGGCCGCAACATGACGGTTTTCGAGCATCTCGGCCGACTCTTGATCGTCGACTGTGGGGTGCTGTTCCCGGGTCACGACGAGCCCGGCGTCGACCTGATCCTGCCCGATCTGCGTCACGTCGAGGACCGCCTCGACGAGGTGGAGGCATTGGTGCTGACACACGCGCACGAGGACCACATCGGCGCGATACCGTTCCTGCTCAAGCTGCGCGGCGATATCCCGGTGGTCGGCTCGAAGTTCACGCTTGCGCTGGTGGCGGAGAAGTGCCGCGAACATCGGATCAAGCCGGTGTTCATGGAAGTCGCGGCGGGGCAGAAGTCCAAACACGGCGTGTTCGAGTGCCAGTACTTTCACGTCAACCACTCCATTCCCGGATGCCTCGCGATCGCGATCCACACCGGCGCGGGTACGGTGCTGCACACCGGCGACATCAAACTCGATCAGCTGCCGCCGGACGACATGCCGACCGATCTGCCCGGAATGTCGCGGTTGGGCGACGCCGGGGTGGATCTGTTCCTCTGCGACTCAACGAATTCCGAGATCCCAGGGGTGGGGCCCTCGGAAAGCGAGGTCGGCCCGACGCTGCACCGCTTGATCCGCGGCGCCGAGGGACGGGTGATCGTCGCGTGCTTCGCGTCGAATGTCGATCGGGTGCAGCAGATCACCGATGCCGCGGTCGCGCTCGGCAGGCGGGTGTCGTTCGTCGGGAGGTCGATGGTGCGCAACATGGGCATCGCGAGGGAGCTTGGGTACCTACGGGTCGCCGACTCCGACATCCTCGACATCGCCGCCGCCGAGATGATGCCGCCTGAGCGCGTGGTGCTGATCACCACCGGCACCCAGGGCGAACCGATGTCCGCACTGTCGAGGATGTCGCGCGGCGAGCACCGCAGCATCACGCTGACCGCCGGCGATCTGATCATCCTGTCCTCATCGCTGATTCCGGGCAACGAGGAAGCCGTATACGGGGTGATGGATGCGCTTGCCAAGATCGGTGCACGCGTGGTCACCAATCAGCAGGTGCGGGTGCATGTTTCCGGCCATGCGTACTCCGGTGAGCTGTTGTTCCTGTACAACGCGGTGCGCCCGCGCAACGTGATGCCGGTACATGGGACATGGCGGATGCTGCGGGCGAACGGCAAGCTGGCGGAGCGCACCGGCGTAGCGCCGGAGTCGATCATGTTGGCCGAGAACGGCGTCAGCGTCGACCTCGTCGCGGGCAGGGCGACCATCGCGGGCGCGGTGACCACCGGCAAGATGTTCGTCGACGGGTTGATCACCGGCGACGTCGGCGACGCGACCTTGGGCGAACGGCTGATCCTGTCATCGGGTTTCATCGCGGTGACCGTCGTCGTGCACCGAGGTACGGGGCGTCCGGCAGGGGCTGTGCACCTGCACTCGCGTGGGTTCTCGGAAGATCCCAAGGCGCTGGAGCCCGTGGCGCGCAAGGTCGAAGACGAGCTGGAGTTCCTTGCGTCCGAGAATGTGAAGGAGCCGACGCGGATCGCTCAGGCCGTGCGTCGCACCGTCGGCAAGTGGGTGGGCGAGACCTATCGGCGGCAGCCGATGATCGTGCCGACGGTCATCGAGATCTAGACGCTAGACCTTCTCCGCGTACCCAGCCCACTCGAGCTGCGATGCGCCTAGATCACGGCCGCTCGGCCGAATGTAGTTGTGCAAGTAGTAGTCTGGGCCTGCCTGCTCGATCAGACGCCAGCCGTATTCGGCCACGAAGTCCGAAACCTCGTCTGGATTCAGGCCGAATTGCCACACCTGCCGCCGTTGCCGGAACCGCTTGTACAGGATGGCGGCGTCGTACATGTTCGCCCCGTCGATGAAGTCGCGGCGGACGTAGGTGAAGACCAGCCGGCTGCCGGTCGCGGCCCCCTGCAGCTCACCGAGCGTGGCCCGGACCGCGTCCTCCGTCAGATACTGGGTCACGCCCTCCCAGATGAAAAATGTGCGGGCATCGGCGCGATAGCCGTGACCGGTCAGCGTGGCGATCAGGTCGTCGCGCTCGAAGTCCAAGGGCACCAGGTGAACCGAGGCGGGTATCGCACCGATCGCGTGCCGCACAGCGGCCCTCTTGCGCTCGATGTTGACGGGGAGGTCGACCTCGAAGACCGGGATGTCAGATTGACGCGCGAGGCGGTACGCCCTGGTGTCCATGCCCGCACCGAGGTCGACGACGGCGCCGACGTTTCCGAGATCTGCGGTCAGCTTGTCATCGATGAAGCGCTTTCGGCACGCGATGAGTGCCCACGAGCCGGGCACCGCCCGCTCACCTGCCGATATCGTCAGGCGACGCAGCAGCGGCCACCGCATCGCGCGCACCATCGCGCGTTGGCTCGCCGGTAGGAAGGACAGCGCGAGATCGTCCTCGACCAACTGGCGCTCCGGCGGCTCGTACTGCTCGATGGCCGCCTGCACCATCGGGCCGAAGGCGGTCTGCGCAGCCGGATTTCGTGCCACGTCAGCGCTTGTTCACGTATCCCGCGTCAACCGGCAGTGTCACGCCGGTGATATAGCGCGCCTCATCCGACACCAGCCAGGCCACCGCTGCGGCAATGTCGTCGGCATCGAGGACCGCAACCGGCATCGCGTTGCCCATGTCCGGCGGTCGTTCCGAACTGGCAAACACGTTGGCCAGCCACTGACGGGTGTGGTCGTTGTCGATCATCGGCGTATTGACGCCGCTGGGATGCACGGAGTTGACGCGAACACTGTGAGGGGCAAGGTGATTGGCGTATGCCCTCATCAATCCCACAACGCCGTGTTTGGCTGCGGTGTAACCGAGTGAGCCGGGATCACCACCGCCGATGCCGACCAGACCGGCCGACGAGCTGATGAGAACTATCGAGCCGCCGTCGCCCTGCTCGATCAGCCGCGGCATTGCCACCTCCACCGTGTTGTGCACACCGGTGAGGTTGACATCGATGACGTCTCGCCAGCCGTCGGCGCCCGACTCCATCGGTGCGATACCGGCGTTGGCGACGACGATGTCGAGACGGCCGAAGTCGTCGAGCCCGGCCTGCAACGCGCTGGCCAGTGAAGCCTGATCGCGAACATCGGCCTCACGGGCCACGATTCGGGCGCCGGTGTCTTCGACGAGCTTGACCGTGGCGGCCAGATCGTCAGCGGTGGCCATCGGATACGGCACCGACGCGATCTGGTCGCAGATGTCCACCGCGATGATCTCCGCGCCGTCAGCCGCCAATCGGACCGCCTCGGCGCGGCCCTGACCTCGGGCGGCGCCGGTGATGAACGCGACTTTGCCTGCGAGCGAAGCCATCTGTGTTCTCACTTCCTCGCGCGAGCGCTCGTCAGGGACGCAGTTGGCCCTTGGCCGGGTCGCCCGCGACGACGGGTTGCAGCATCTTGATGTCCGGAGCGCCGTCGAGAAGCTCCCCGACCGTGCCGAACAGCGTGGCTACCGCCGGCGCCGCGCTGTGCGTCTTGAGTGCGTCCGCGTCGGCCCACTGTTCCACGAACACGAAGGTGCCGTCGGCCTCGTGCAGCGAGTAGAGATCGCAACCCGGTTCGGAGTGCACCGCCTCGATGGCCTGCTTACACGCGTCCCGGACCGCGTCCACCGACTCGGGCTTGGCTTTCATGGTTGCGACAACAGTTACAGGCATGGGCGATTGACTCCTCGCTGAGTACGTGCTTGACGGTTGCCTAAAGTATGTCGAATCACTTGGTGGAGTGTTTCGGCACCGCCCTTCTCGGGCGTCGTCGGTTCAGGCCGCTGGTGCGGTGCGAACGTCGGTTCCCGCGTCAACCAGGCTGGTTTCACCGGCACACGTAGGGTGCTGGTCAGAGCTGTCCCGTCGGCGGGCATTGGTGGCCCGGCCTCCGTGCTTGGGGGTCCGGGGATCGTGGTGATGCTCATGATTGGCCTGGCCCCAGCGGGCCAGGTTCACCGCGGCGTTGCTGTCGCGATCGGCACAATATCCGCAGCCGCAGGTGAAGACCCGATCGGCTAGTGTCAGATCGCTGTTGATGGCACCGCAGGACGGGCATAGCTTGCTCGAGGGATACCAGCGATCCGCGATAACGAGTTGGCCGCCGCGCCAGGCCTGTTTGTAGCCCAGTTGGCGGGCGAACTCGGCCCAGCCCGCATCGGAGATGGCGCGGGCGAGGTGATGGTTGGCCAGCATTCCGGTCACGTTCAGGTCTTCGAGGACGAGCCGGTCGTGGGTCTTGACCAGCGCGTTGGAAACCTGGTGCAGGAAATGCCGACGCACATTCGCGACGTGATGGTGGTGACGTCCCAGCTTGGCTACGGCGTCACGATGGTAGCGTGATCCTTTCTGCTTGCGCGACAGCGATTTGGCCAGCCGCCGTTGACGTTTCATCCCGGCCGCCAGCGCCTTGGGCGCATTGGCGATACGGGCGACCTCTTTGCCGTCGTCGTTTGCGACGACGGCAAAAGCCGACAAGCCACGGTCGACGCCGACCCAGCCACCGTGATCGGTGGCGTCGCGAGGCGAGTGCTGCTGGACGGGGTGGAGGTTGGCGGCCTCGGCATTGAGCGAGATCCACCAGCGGCCCGCGTGGTGGCTCACAGTGGCGAACAGGATCTTGGCGCGGTCCTTGGCGAGCATCCGCCGCAGCGGGCGGGTGTCGTCATGCACGCCGATCTGGCCGATGCCGGGCAGGGTGACCGAGCGGGGGCGGTCGTTGTCGCCGACGCGGATTGCTGACGGGCGGCCCTTGGGCCGCTTGTTGCGCAGTCGAAACGACTGCGTCGCACCAGTTTTCTTTTGGAACCTGGGAAAGCCGACCCGCTTGCCTTTGCGCTTGCCGGACCGAGAGTCAGCCCAGGTTGCCAGCGCTCGCCCGCAGTCCACAGCGGCTTCCTCGAATACCTGCTGACACACATAAGAGCGCCAGGGCAGGCCGGTTACCACCACCTCGGCGACGCCATCCGGATCGACAACCATTAGCCGGCCAGCGTCCTCGGTTTTCTTCCATCCGTTGAACACGTTGATGAGATCAAACCCCGTCCATGGCATCGCAACGCTGCTATCGGTTTTCCGCTGGGTGAGAGCGGTTTTCACCGTCGCAAGGCACTGGTTGAACGCAAACCGGGCTGCCCCGGCATGCCGGGCCAGTACATCGTGCTGCTCGACGGTGGGGTTGAGGCAGAACTTAAACGTGGTATGGCGAGACATCACCGGTGAGCATGCCACCACCCTCCGACAACGCCCTGACGTGCGGTGAGGTGGGCTGCACCATCACCGCACGCCGTCGGAGCGTTGCGCTATCGCTCAGCCCATGTCGACCCAAATCGTCATGCCTACCGCCGCCACCGCCAGCGCGCCGAGGCACACCGTGTCGACGGCGCCCAACCGCGTGTCTCGGTCCTGCCGACCCGGAGCTCCCTGGCGATCAGGAAGAGCGGGAAGGTCACGCTGATCGCGATGGCGAGGCCGCCCACGATGTACGCCCACACGAACCTGACCCCGTGTTTACGGGCCTCGATGACCATCAGGATCGCCGCGGCGAGCAAGAACAGCACGATATCGACCGTCAGCGACCGCGAGGCGGGCGTGACCTTGGAGTCGTTGAAGAAGTCGAACAGGAATCCGCCGGGGTTGTCGAAATAGGCGGCGTTCTGGCTCCAGGTCGCGATCAGTGCGGCTATCGCGATCGCGCCGTAGACGGCGCAGAGCACCTTGCTTGAGGTGGGGAGGGCAATGGGAGGCTGCGATGCGGCCTGGGTCGTCGTCATTTCGGCACCGTAGAGCCCCAAGACCCCCGAATTGAGACGTTTCTGTGACCCGTGTGGCAGATGGTGAATATGGGGCCTATGCGACTAGGCTTGGGGCATGCCCAGTAAGACCGCCGCCCGTTCGAGCAGGTCAAAGGCCGGCTCGCGGGGCGGATCCCGCCCGGCGCCCCGTCGCAAGCCGGCTCGACGTCACAGTCCGTCGGCCATCTCGTCGGCAGGGGCGACCGTCGGTCGCGGTGTCCGCGCCGGGTGGTTGCTGCTGGCCAAGGGCGCCGGGTCCACGGCCCGATCGGTGGGCCGCGCGCGCGATCTCGAGCCCGGCCACCGCCGTGACGGCATCGCCCTCGCGCTGCTTGGTATCGCCGTGGTGATCGCCGCCAGCTCCTGGTTCGACGCTGCGCGTCCCGTCGGCCAGTGGATCGACACGTTTCTTCGCGTGCTGATCGGGTCGGCCGTTGTGCTCGTACCCATCGTGCTCGCGGGGATTGCCGTGGTGCTGATGCGCACGGAACCCGATCCCGAGGCACGGCCGCGGCTCATCCTCGGCGCGACGATGATCACGCTGCCCCTACTAGGGCTGTGGCATCTGTGGGCGGGATCGCCGATTGACCCGGCCGGGCGCAAGCACGCCGCCGGATTCCTCGGCTTCGCCATCGGTGGTCCGCTATCAGATGGGCTGACGGCGTGGATCGCCGCACCGCTGCTGTTCATCGGCGCGCTGTTCGGCCTGTTGCTGGTGACCGGCACGACGATCCGCGAGGTGCCGTCGACCGTGCACCGGATGTTCTCCGCGCGCGCGTTCCACGGTGAGGCGTACGACGACGAGTACGACGAGCCGGGGCGTAACACCGAGGCGCCCGAGGACTTCTCGGACGGCTATTACGACGATCCGTCGGCGTACGGGGGTGACGAGCCGCAGGCGTGGCCAACCGGCACACCGATGGAGAACTACCCGATCGACGACGAGGCTCCCACCGTTCCGGAGCCGACGGCCAAGGCGCGCAAGAAGCCCGCCAAGAAGCAGGCGATGTCATTGGATCGGGTGGTGGACGGCCCGTACACGTTGCCGCCGCTGGAACTGCTGAAGGCGGGCGATCCGCCGAAGCGGCGCACGTCGGCCAACGACCGCATGGCGGAGGCCATCACCGAGGTACTGCAGCAGTTCAAGGTGGACGCCGCGGTGACCGGCTGCACCCGCGGTCCGACCGTCACCCGCTACGAGGTCGAGCTCGGCCCAGGCGTCAAGGTCGAGAAAATCACTGCGCTGCAACGCAATATCGCTTACGCGGTGGCAACTGAGAGCGTGCGGATGCTGGCGCCGATCCCCGGCAAGTCGGCGGTCGGCATCGAGGTGCCCAACGTCGACCGTGAGATGGTGCGGCTGGCTGACGTGCTGACCGACCCGTCGACGCGCGGTGACCATCATCCGTTGGTGATCGCATTGGGCAAAGATATTGAGGGCGAATACATCTCGTGGAATCTTGCGAAGATGCCCCACCTGCTGGTCGCCGGCTCGACGGGCTCGGGTAAGTCAAGCTTCGTCAACTCGATGCTGGTCTCGCTGCTGGCGCGGGCTACTCCCGACGAGGTCAGGATGATCCTGATCGACCCGAAGATGGTGGAACTCACGCCGTACGAAGGCATTCCGCACCTGATCACGCCGATCGTCACGCAGCCGAAGAAGGCAGCAGCGGCGCTGGCGTGGCTCGTCGAGGAGATGGAGCAGCGCTACCAGGACATGCAGGCCAGCCGGGTCCGCCACATCGATGACTTCAACAAGAAGGTGCGCTCGGGTGAGATCGCCACGCCGCTGGGCAGCCAGCGCGAATACCGGCCATACCCGTACGTGGTGGCGATCGTCGACGAGCTCGCCGACCTGATGATGACGGCGCCGCGCGACGTGGAGGACGCGGTCGTACGGATCACCCAGAAGGCGCGCGCCGCGGGCATCCACCTCGTGCTGGCCACCCAACGGCCGTCCGTCGACGTCGTCACCGGCCTCATCAAGACCAACGTGCCGTCCCGGCTGGCGTTCGCTACGTCGTCGCTCACCGACAGCCGCGTGATCCTCGATCAGCAGGGCGCCGAGAAGCTGATCGGCATGGGCGACGGGCTGTTCATCCCAATGGGGGCCAACAAGCCGATTCGGCTGCAGGGCGCCTACGTTTCCGACGACGAGATCCACGCCGTGGTGCAGGCGTGCAAGGACCAGGCGGAGCCCGAATACACCGAGGGCGTCACCAAGGCCAAAACCAACAGCGAGCGCACCGACGTCGACCCGGATATCGGCGACGACATGGACGTCTTCCTGCAGGCCGTGGAGCTGGTGGTGTCCAGTCAGTTCGGCTCCACGTCGATGCTGCAGCGCAAGCTGCGGGTCGGCTTCGCCAAGGCTGGCCGGTTGATGGACCTGATGGAAACCCGCGGCATCGTCGGGCCCAGCGAGGGTTCCAAGGCCCGCGAAGTTCTCGTCAAGCCAGACGAACTCGCGGGCACGCTCGCGTTGATCCGCGGCGGCTCGGACGCCAACGGCGGCGACGAGGACGACGAGGTGGACTAACCGGCACCGAGGCCGATGTCGCCTTGAATGCCCACCCTGACCGGCGGTGGCGGCGGGAGCAGCGGCGGCTGGACCCCGACGCACTGACCGTCGATCACAGCCGTGCAGAGGCTTCCGCTAGGGCAGTCGGTCATCACAATCGGGCCGTTGTCGCATTGCGGTGGATCGGCCTGGGCCGGTGCCGACGCGATCAGATTCGTCGCAGCCACACAAACGGCGGCTGCGTAGACGACAACCCGACGCCGCACGTTTGTCACGGTACGCCGTAGCGCGTCGACTGCGTTCGGATGTTGCCGAGGAACCCAACGCCTGCCGCATCAGTACCTACGATCGCGGTGTGCCAGGGAGGATGGCGTTTCGACACGCGCGGTCTGCGCTGTCGCGGGAGTTCGCCGCGATCCGCAAACACGAACCCGACCTTGACGCTGGGCACATCACTATCTTCAGCATCCAATTGCTGCTCGGTCTGGTCGGGGTCCTCGCCATCGGCGTGCTGCCATTAATCGTCGTTCGCAGCAGCGCCGAGACCGATTCAGTGCTGGTCCCACTGGCGGGTTCATTCGCGCTGACCGCGATCTGTACCGCCGTCGTCGCCTGGCTGACGGCCAACGTGCTATCGAGCTTGATCGTGATGGTGCTTTACCGCACGAGCCCGCGGGCAGCGTCTCAGCTCGTGGTCAGGACCATGGTCGAATCCTTCTACCGGATCGAAGACCTCACCGGGCGCATCGCGCTGCTCGCCGTTGTGGCGGGGTTGTTGTCGCTGGCGTTCGGACTGCCGAATCGGCAAGGTGAGGATCACGCCAACAGCGTGCTCGACGACCTGCTTACCGCCCAGCTGGCCTGTCTGTTGGTGGCGCTGTCGATCGCGTTCGTCGTCGAATCCATCCGTTGTGCCGCCGACATCGTCGATGATCAATCACTGTTGCTCGCCTGGCCGTGGGCATTGCTCATCGCCTCGTTGGGCTGGACATTGGCCACGGTGATCGGCCCCTTCGAGACGACCCGGATGCTCGCGATCCTGCTGAACGACTGGCTACCACCCATGGTTTACGGCATGCCGCGGCAGCAGCTCATCGACGAACTGTTGCCCTCCTCGGCGCGGTGGTGGGTCGCCTTGGGCCCGCTGCCGTTAATCGTCGGGCTCTGGGCCTATCTGGCATGGCGGCAGAACGGCCTCGTCCACATGAGGAAGTTCTTTGCCGACGACGAGAGCGACCACTGAGCCGCAGTACGACCTTGTCGCCCCGTCATGACCGACCATCGGCCCAGCCGACGGCACTCGGGATCGAGCCCTGCTCGACCGCCCGCGCGAACTGCGCGTGGTCTCGTTCATTCTGGTCGGCGTACTCCGTCGCGAATGCCACGAACGCCTGTTCGACTCTGGCGCTGGTACCGAGGTAGTCGTCGATGGCGGCGGCATCACCACTGCGCGCGTGTGCGCGGGCCAGCACTCGCCCGCATGCCGCGGCAAACTTCGCCAATCGGTCGGCGATGGTGTCCCCCTTCGGGATGACCTTACCGTCGCGCAACTGACGGACATAGAAATCGTGCCCGTCATTGGTTGTCCACCCCACGAACATATCTGTGGCGCTCTGAATCATCCGCTGCCCGTTGATGACTCGCTGACCGTGGTTATCGTAGGGACTGGCGCCGAGGAACCGCTCGTACACCGAAGGAACCGCCTGCTTGATCTGCAGGAAAAAGGGGTCGCCAGTGCGTCGCTCAACCAGCAACACCAGGTACACCCGCATACCCACGCTGCCGACACCAACAATCTGGCGAACCATGTCCGCGATGTCGAAGCGCGTCAAGAAGCTCCACAGGGGGTCTGACACGGATCCCCGATACGCGGCCACGATCGCTTCGGGGTCGGTATCGCCCACTCCCGCCACGTGAGTGCGAAACGGTGGATCCTCGATGATTGTCCGGCGGCCATCGACCACCTGGGTCAATTTCGTCGACGCCCCACGGCTGGTGCGCCTGTGAGCCCTGCGTTCGATCCAGCTTCCGACTTCGTCGGCGTCGTACGGCGCTAGATAGCCGATCAGGTCATCGACATCGACCCGGTCGTACCAGATGTCGATCTCGGGCATCCTCGCGTACTCGCGGAGCTTCCCGGCGTATCCGCGGTATGCCGACGAAACTGATTCTCGCGCAGCGGCTTCCGACAGCCCATTATCTCGGGCCAGGACCACCAGCGAGGCGGCGAGTCGCTTTACGTCCCATTCGAACGGCCCCGGAAGGGTTTCGTCGAAGTCACGCAGGTCGAAAGACAGGTTCCGTTCAGGTGTGCGCCACAACCCGAAGTTGAGTACGTGCGCGTCACCGCACAATTGGACGTTGATTCCGGTGTTCGGTGTCGACGCAAGATCCGCTGCCATCACCGCAGCGGCGCCGCGGAAGTACGTCCACGGGGACGCCGCCATCCGCCCGTGCCGGATCGGTACCAGATCCTGTGCGCGAGTTTCGCTTTGCGCGAGGATGGTTGCCAATGCGTCGTGCCCGCGGTGAGCGGGATCCCAGTCGGCCAGGGCGCGGCGCGGCACGATCTTGCGCGCGGAACGGCCCTCGCCGCCGCGCTCGGGCCAGTGTGTTGTGTCGCGGTCATCGATGAATCGACTGCCCGGCCCCAGTGGCATCGCCGGAAGCTACCACACCAAAAGGGGCCTCAGAGCGTCAACAGCATTCGGGTATTGCCGAGGATGTTGGGCTTGACGTAGGACAGGTCGAGGAACTCCGCGACACCGGTGTCGTAGGAGCGGCACATCTCCTCGTAGACCTCCGCGGTGACGGGCGTGCCCTCGATCTCCTCGAAGCCGTGCCGGGAAAAGAACTCGACCTCGAAGGTGAGCACGAAGATCCGCTCGAGGTGCAGGTTCCTGGCCACATCCAGCAGTCGGTCCACGATCGCGTGGCCAACTCCTTTGCCCCTCACATTCGGGTGAACCGCGATGGTGCGGATCTCGCCGAGGTCAGACCACAACACGTGCAGCGCGCCACAGCCGATCAGCTCGCCGTCGAGTTCGGCGATCCAGAACTCCTGCACCGCCTCGTAGAGCGTCACCAGGTTCTTTTCCAGCAAGATCTTGCCGGAGTAGATGTCGACGAGCGCCTTCATGGCCGGAATGTCGGACGTGCGGGCGCGCCGGACGACAACCCCGTCGGACGTTCCACTCACACGTGCGAGGGTATCGGTTTGGGCAACCGCTATTCTGTTGCGGTGTCGGGGCAGCCAGATATCGATCCGGTGGTTCCGCGCGCCCGGGTGGCGAACATCGCGAACGTGCTCACCGGTGTGCGTCTGGTGTTGGTGCCCGTGTTCCTCGCCATGCTGTTCGTTGGTGACGGCCATGAAACTTTTTGGCGGATAGCCGCATTCGTCGTCTTCGCGGTCGCGGTGATCACTGACCGGTTCGACGGCGCGCTGGCGCGCAGCTACGGGATGGTGACCGAGTTCGGCAAGCTGGCCGATCCGATCGCCGACAAGGCCCTGATCGGAGCCGCGTTGATCGGGCTGTCGATGATTGGCGACCTGCCGTGGTGGGTGACGGTCGTGATCATGGTTCGTGAGGTCGGCATCACCGCGTTGCGATTCGCGGTGCTGCGCCGCGGTGTCATCCCGGCAAGTCGCGGAGGCAAGCTGAAGACCCTCGTCCAGGCCGTCGCGATCGGTCTGTTCGTGTTGCCGCTCTCGGGAGCATGGCTGACCGGCGCGTGGGTGGTGATGTGGGCAGCCGTGGTGCTGACGGTGCTCACCGGCGTGGACTACGTCGTCTCAGCGGTCAGGGATTCGCGTGGACGACCCGCTGGTCACTGAGGACGCACGCGCACTCATCGCGGACCTGACGGTGCGCAGGCAGAGTGTCGCCACCGCCGAGTCGCTGACCGCGGGCCTGCTCGCCGCCACACTTGCCGGGGTGGCCGGCGCCAGTGTGGTGCTGCGCGGCGGCCTGGTCACCTACATCGAGGACACCAAGATCGCGCTGGCCGGCGTGGCCCCTCAGTTGCTCGATGCGGTCGGGCCTGTCGCAGCTCCCACAGCGCGCGCCATGGCCGTCGGTGCCAGGCAGCGCTGCGCCTCGACCTGGGGCGTTGGGCTGACCGGGGTGGCAGGCCCCGAGCCGCACGGCGGCCATCCAGTGGGCACGGTGTTCCTCGGTCTCGCCGGGCCCATCGACACCGAGGTCGTCGAGCTCTCGTTGTCAGGGTCGCGCTGGGACATCCGGTTCGCGGCGGTGCGTGAGGCCATTGCGAGGCTGCGCGCGCTCGTCGAGCGACAGTAATTAAGCCATCCGGGAACCAACCCGCCTGCGCTCAGCGTTGCTCTGATAACCAAGCCCAGCGAGGGAGGAGAGCACGATGACGGCATTGCTGCGCGAGGTGATCGGCGACGTGCTTCGTCGTGCCCGCACCGAGCAGGGCCGCACCCTGCGTGAGGTGTCCGATACGGCCCGGGTCAGCCTCGGCTACCTGTCGGAGGTGGAACGCGGCCGCAAGGAGGCGTCCAGCGAACTCCTGAGCGCCATCTGCGGCGCCCTGGACCTCCCGCTGTCTCGCGTGCTCTCCGACGCGGGCGAGGATATGGCGCAAGCGGAACTCGCCGCGCTCGCACGTGCCAGCGCGGCCAACATCGACGCCACGACGAAGGTCGTCATCCCGCAGGTCGTCTCGCTGGCGGTGGCCTGAGCCCAGCCCGCGGCCCGATCTTGGAAAACACCCGCAGGGGTGTGGTGATCTGCGCGAAACCGATAAGTTGGCACCAGTGCAATTCAACGACACGAAGGCGGAATGAACCGATGGCCAATCCGTTCGTCAAGGCGTGGAAGTACCTGATGGCGCTGTTCAGCTCGAAGGTCGACGAGTACGCCGATCCGAAGGTGCAGATTCAGCAGGCCATCGAGGAGGCCCAGCGCCAGCACCAGGCGTTGACGCAGCAGGCGGCCCAGGTGATCGGCAACCAACGCCAGCTCGAGATGCGGCTGAACCGCCAGCTTGCGGACATCGAGAAGTTGCAGGTCAACGTGCGCCAGGCGCTCACACTCGCCGATCAGGCCACCGCGGCGGGAGATGCCGCGAAGGCCACCGAGTACAACAACGCCGCCGAGGCGTTCGCCGCACAGCTGGTCACCGGCGAGCAGAGCGTCGAGGATCTCAAGGGCCTGCACGACCAGGCCCTGCAGGCCGCTGGTCAGGCCAAGAAGGCCGTCGAGCAGAACGCGATGGTGTTGCAGCAGAGGATCGCCGAGCGCACCAAGCTGCTGTCCCAGCTCGAGCAGGCCAAGATGCAGGAGCAGGTGAGTGCCTCGCTGCGGTCGATGAGTGAGATCGCCGCACCGGGCAACACGCCGAGCCTCGATGAGGTGCGTGACAAGATCGAGCGTCGCTACGCCAACGCCATGGGTGCCGCTGAGCTCGCGCAGAATTCGGTGCAGGGCCGGATGATGGAGGTGCAGCAGGCCAGCGTGCAGATGGCGGGCCATTCCCGGCTGGAGCAGATCCGCGCGTCCATGCGTGGTGAGCAGTTGCCCGCGGGTGGCACCCCCGCCGTCGCACCGGCCACGCCGGCGACCAACCAGCAGGCGACGCCGGAAAATCCGCTGTCGCAATAACATTCGTAAGGCATGGCAGTGAATTCGAACGCGGGTCGACCTGAGGCTTGGCGCACGCTGGTGCAGCGTGGCGTGGACACGGCCGCCGAGTGGTCGGATGTGCTGGCCGAAAAGCTCAATGCGGCAGCCGATCCGCGCGCCAAGCTGGTGCGCAAACGGCGATGGGCGCTGCGGCTCGGCCTGTTCTTCGCGGTGTCGAGCGTGTTCTGGGTCGGAGTGACGGGCCTGCTGGCGTCGTGGAGCACCCCGGTGTGGGCGCTGTTCATCCCGGCGCCGATCGCGGTCGGCGCGGCGTTTCTCGCGACACTGGCTTTCCTGCGGTACCGCTGGCTTCGGGGGGAACCGCTGCCGCCGCCACGGCGCGCCGGCCGGCGATTGCCGCCGTGGGGGTCGGCGGCCCGCCAGCCGATGGCCGCCCTCGCCGCGTCCGAGCGAGGGTTGTTCTCCCTGCTCGGGGTGATGGAGCGCGGTCGCATGCTGCCCGCCGACGAACTGCGTGAGCTGACCGCGGCGGCCAACCAGACTTCCGCCACCATGTCGGCCACCGCCAATGAAGTGGTGTCGATGGAGCGTGCGATCAGTTCGGCGCCGCAGTCACGTTCGCACCTGGCGCCCACGATCACCGCGTTCACCACCCAACTCGACCACGGTGCCCGTCAGTACAACGAGATGGTCACCGCGGCAGCCCAATTGGTGTCAGCGGCCAACACCGGCTCGATGTCCAGCTCGCCGATGTCGCAGCAGCGCTACCGCGACGAACTGGTCAACGCCACCGACCGGCTGATGGGCTGGGCGCAGGCGTTCGACGAACTCGGCCACCTGCGCAGGGCCTAGACGTCGTGCGAGCTGGACGGTCCTGACCGGGGGCCGTATTTCTTGATGTAAGCGTCGTGAATGTGCGCGTTTTTCTTGCGTTTCTGCTCGTCGGCCAGGGCCGGATCCAGACCGTGTTTGCGCAGCATGTGGCGGCGCCACACCTTGTTCAGCGCGTGCGAGAAGAACACGAACGGAATCAGGATCGGCAGCGTCATGGACAGATGCACGTCGAGCGCGGCCGGAATGAACCAGAACGGCACCATTATCAGAAATGCCGGGATGAAGACCCGGACCATCATCCGGATGGTCGCGCCCTTGCCTGCGAGATCATCGCGGACCCAGTCGCGCATCGAATCGGGCAGCCGACCCCCGTAGCAGTAGCCGATGTACTGCAACAGGTTCGGTTTGGTGGGCGCGTTCATGCTGGTCAGCGTACCGCCTGACTAGTGGCCGTCCGCAGTCAGTCCGCAGCAGCGGGCCGCCGCTTCGCAAGCGCGGTGCTCGCCGCCAACCGAGCCCGGTCATCGGCATCCGGCCACAGTCCGGCATAGACGTCGAGGGTCATGCTCGCCGTACCGTGCCACATCGCTGCCGACCGTGCGGCCGCGGGGCACGCGGAAGCGTCGCCGGCGTTCCCCCGGCGCCCGCCCGGCACATGCCAAGCTCAATTACAGCGGCTGCACCATCGTCGCCACCGAGAAGGCGAGCGCTACGTCGTCGACTGCTCGCTCTCGACGTCAAGTTGCCGGTGCATCTGAACGAAAGTGGTCGTGAAGCCATCTCGCTCGTAGAACGCTCTCGCTACCTCATTGCCGGCGACCATTTCCAGCGCGACCGTCGACGCCCCGGCTCGACGCATCTCCGAATACGCCGCGTCCATCAACAGTCGTCCGACACCCCTACCGCGCATCTCTGGCAGGACGTAGAAGCTGTCGATATGGCCGACCCGCCCAGTCGCCCACATGAAGTGCGGCTCATCATAAAATCCGACTACAAAGCCGACGGGTCGACCCGCGTCCTCGGCAATGAACGCAAACGGGTCGGCGCTGGTAAGCCACTGGCGATACATCTCCCGGACGATCTCGGCACTCGCCGACTCGGAGAGCACATCCAGACCGGGCACGACCACTGCGACCGATGCCTGGTGGCGGTGCAGAAGCTTCCAGAACTCGACCAACTGTTCTAATCGATCAAGCCCGACCCGCACGATCGCAATCTCGGTCATGATGGCAGCGTAGAGCCTCGATCTGTCGACCCGGTTCCACTCCGAACATCGAGTGAAGTGTGCGTGGATGCGGGTAAGAAGGTATGAAGTCGCGGGTACCACAGTGGCCGCTGCGAGACGTGTGCAGCGGACCCGGGACTGTTACTGAGCACCCAGGCCGCCCAATCCGACCAGCCACCCAGCGGCTGGTCGGCGCCGGGCACCCGGGCTGCGACCTCGAGAGAAGCCTCAGCCGCGTCGCACATCATCTCGCACATTGTCTGCGCCCTGACAAGCGCGAGCGGATCCGTAGGGAGGGGCGCGCCAACTGCGTGGAAAACGGTCGAACTCATTCGGTGACCGCCGAGTCCGCAGCAGAATTTTTGGGAACTTCCAGCAGTCAACAGTGTCAACGCTGTAACCAGCCAAGGCGTTTACGTACCGTCACAGGTTGCCGCAGCCAACGCCCAGGTAGCAGTAGCCGATGTACTGCAACAGGTCGGCTTGGTACGTGGTGTTCCGGCGGTCACTACAGCGTCGGTCTCAAGGACCGAAACACGGTACCGGCAAGCCCTCTCAGGGTGCCCTTGGCGATGTCCAACAAGTCGAAGTAGTCACGCCACAACGTGATTCGCCCCGCGTGCACTTCGAACACCCCGCACACCCAGAACTGCAGGCGCAGCGGGCCGATCACAATCGCGTCGGTGCGCTCGGTCAGCACGGTGTCGCCGTCCGCGGCCATGCGGTGGATCTTCACCTCGAACCCGACCCGGCCTTGTCCTCTGCGAAGGATCTTCACGATCCGCGCACGGCCATGCAGTGTGAGCCACCCGACGTTCTGCCACACGATGGTGTCCGCGAACGTGGAGTCGACCGTGTCGAAGTCTTCGTCCTGAAGGGCGTAGAGAAAGGTCTCGACGGTGCGGGTGTTGTCAACGTCCGACGTCACTCGGGAAGCCTGGTCGGTCATGGCTGCCAGCGTAGTCGTCACTGTGGCAGGGTAGGCGCGTGCGTGTCGCTGTGGTTGCCGGACCGGATCCCGGGCACGCCTTTCCGGCCCTTGCGCTGTGCCGCCGGTTCCTGGCCGCCGGGGATACCCCGACCCTGCTCACGGGCACCGAATGGCTGAACGCGGCGCGTGGGGTAGGGGTGGATGCCGTCGAGCTCGAAGGACTCGACCCCACCGCGGCTGACGATGACACCGACGCCGGCGCGAAGATTCACCAGCGAGCCGCACGGATGGCGGTGCAGAACGTTCCGCGGGTGCGCGACTTGGCGCCGGACGTGGTGGTGTCCGACGTGATCACCGCCTGCGGAGGGCTGGCCGCAGAGCTGGTCGGCCTGCCGTGGATCGAGCTGAACCCGTCGCCGCTGTACCGGCCGTCGAAGGGCCTGCCGCCACTGGGCAGCGGGTTAGCCCCCGGCGTCGGGGTCCGCGGCCGCCTGCGTGATTCCGTGATGCGGGCGCTGACCGCGCGGTCATGGCGCCAGGGTCTTCGTCAGCGGTCGGCGGTCAGAGTCGAAATCGGTTTACCTGCGGTCGATCCCGGACCGCTGCGGCGTCTCGTCGCCACCCTGCCCGCCCTGGAGGTGCCGCGGCCCGACTGGCCGGAAGAGGCCGTGGTGGTGGGCCCCCTGCACTTTGAACCGACCGAAGCGGTGCTCGAGATACCGCCCGGCTCAGGCCCGGTGGTTGTCGTCGCGCCATCGACCGCGACGACCGGTGCACTGGGCCTGACCGAGGTGGCGCTGGAAGCGCTGCGACCGGGCGAGACGCTGCCCGACGGGGCACGTGTGGTGGTGTCTCGGCTGGGTGGATCAGATGTGGTGGTCCCGCCGTGGGCCGTGGTCGGCCTCGGCCGTCAGGACGAGCTGCTGCGGCACGCCGATCTGGTGATCTGCGGCGGCGGGCACGGCCTGGTGTCCAAGGCACTGCTGGCCGGCGTTCCGATGGTGGTCGTGCCCGGGGGCGGCGATCAGTGGGAGATCGCGAATCGCCTTGTGCGTCAAGGCAGTGCACAACTCGTCCGGCCGCTGACCACGGAGGCGCTGGCGACCGCCGTCGGCGAGGTGTTGTCGGAGCCGCGGTACCAACAGGCGGCTCGACGGGCAGGCGCCGGCATCGCGGAGGTCGACGATCCGGTACGGGTGTGCCATGAAGCACTCGCCTCATCGGCGTAGGTTGGCTCGCGTGCGGTTGACGGAATTCCAAGAACTCGTCGAGGGCCAGTTCGGGCCGGTGCGCGGCGCGTCCATGCTCGTTGACCACGTGCTGACGGCGTTCGGCGGTCGAACCGCTGCTCAGGCCATCGAGGACGGCATCGATCCGCGCGACGTCTGGCGCGCGTTGTGCGCGGACTTCGACGTCCCGCGTGACCAATGGTGATTTGTGGAGTCTGAACGGCGCTCAGCGCGGTTGCGACTCCACAAATCGCGTCGTGTTCACCAGGTCGAGTGTGGCCTGCGTCGCCGCGGCCAATGCGGCACAGTCGGCGTCGGCCAGTGGTCCGCAGATCCAGTCCCAGTGTGCGGCGACCGTCTCACCCACCGCGGGCGGCGGGGCCAACGATGTGCCGTCCTTGCTCCAGCGGACCGTCTCGGCGAGCGGATCGCCAAGCGTCAGCACACCGCCGTCGAACATGAGCCGCTGCGAGACGATCGTCGCGTGTTCGGTGTCCACTGATTCAACTGTGCCCCAACGGATCCGGCAATCCTGCATCACCTTGACGGGAGTGGTCGGATCACGGTCGAGAAATTGAACCCACGGATACACGACGAAGACGTGAAAGCTGTGGTGCGCCAACGGATGCGCGGAGTCGCCGAGGCCGTCGAGTAATCCGGTGACCTGACCTGTGAACGACTTGCGAAGCCGGCTGAGTAACTCGACCGAGTCTACTTTGTCCAATAGCGGACCACCGACCCAATAATTGCGCACGACGTCCTCGTCAAGCGGATCCGCCTCTCCCGCCGCATCGGCGATGGCCTGCAGGTACGGCCACGCGCCGTCGAACTCCCGTGCATGTGAGCCGAGTTCGGTGTGCCCGGCATCCGCGGGTCCGCAATAGCCCAGTTCGTTTGGTGGGTACGCGAAGCTGGCGAACAGGGTGTGGCCGGTCATTCAGCAGATCCGCGGTAGCTGTTCGCCGATCGGCAGGTCGACCACCCTGGTACCGCCGAGCGCTGTCTTCGCCACGACCATCCCCGGATGTTCGGCGACGCAACCGCCGATCACCGCGGCGCGGGCGCCCAGTGGGTGTGCCTGCATCGCTGCGAGCACCCGATCGGCGTCCGCGGCAGGCACGAACGCGACGAGCTTGCCCTCGTTGGCCACGTACAGCGGATCGAGGCCGAGTAACCCGCAGGCATCGCGGACCTCGGCCGGGATCGGCAGCGCCCGTTCATCCAGGGAGACGCCGACGTGCGCGGCCTTCGCGATCTCGTTGAGTGTGGCTGCCATGCCACCTCGAGTCGGGTCGCGCAGCGCGTGAATGTCGGCGCCGGTCTCGATCATCGCCGCGACCAGGCCGTGCAGGGGAGCGGTGTCACTCGCGACCGTAGTGGCGAATTCGAGCCCCTCCCGGCAACTCATCACCGCCACCCCGTGCACGCCGATGTCGCCACTCACGATCACGACGTCACCGTCGCAGGCACGCTGGGGACGAATGTCGGCGCGTTCGTCGACCAGGCCGATGCCGGCGGTGTTTATGTAGACCCCGTCGCCGTGACCCGAATCGACAACCTTGGTATCGCCGGTGACGAGCTTCACGCCCGCCGCCAGCGCCGCGGTGCCGAGCGCCTGCGCGACACGTGCCAATTCGCCGAGGGGAGTGCCTTCTTCGAGGATGAACGCCGTCGACAGCACGGCAGGCTGAGCGCCCGCCATCGCGAGATCATTGACAGTGCCGTTGACCGCGAGGTCCCCGATTGTGCCGCCGGGAAACACCATCGGTTTGACGACGAAAGAGTCCGTCGAGAACGCAACCCGGGTACCACCGATGTCGACGACGGCCGAGTCGCCCATGCCTGCGTCGGCCGCAGGCCCGAATGCAGGCAGGAACAGGTGCTCGATCAGCTCGCCAGACATGGCACCGCCACCGCCGTGACCCATCACGATGTTGGGCGAGTCACGCAGTGGCGCCGGGCAGACCCACGCCTCCATATCGATGGTGGTGGGTTCATCAGGCATGCGAAACCTCTAGCCGGCGGTACAGGTAATAGGCCGCACACGCCCCTTCGGACGAAACCATCGTCGCCCCAAGCGGATTACGCGGAGTGCACAGTGTTCCGAATGCCTCGCATTCGTGCGGTTTGATCAGCCCTTGCAACACCTCACCGGAGCGGCAGACCGCGGATTCCTCGGTGTGGATGTCGGTGACCGCGAACCTGTGCTCGGCGTCGTACTCGCGATAAGCATGCGAGAGGCGCCAGCCGCTGCTGGGAATCATGCCGATGCCGCGCCATGCTCGGTCGGTGACCTCGAAGACATCGAGGAGCATGGCCTTGGCTGCGGGGTTGCCCGAATCCCGAACCGCGCGTGGATAAGCGTTCTCCAATTCGTGGCGTCCCGACTCGAGTTGCAGCACCGTCCGCCGGATCCCCTCGAGAATGTCGAGTGGTTCGAAGCCGGTGACGACGATCGGTATCCCGTACTTGTCGCACAGCGGGGGATACTCGTCGGTGCCCATCACAGTGCATACGTGCCCGGCAGCCAGGAACGCTTGCACCCGGCACGTCGGCGACTCCATGATCGCCGAGATCGCGGGCGGTACCAGGACGTGTGACACCAACAGCGAGAAGTTCTTGATGCCAAGGCGTTTGGCCTGGTAGACGGTCATCGCGTTGGCTGGTGCGGTGGTCTCGAAGCCGATTCCGAAGAACACCACCTGCTTGTCGGGGTTCTCGCGCGCGACCGTCAGGGCGTCCAGCGGTGAATAAACCACGCGCACATCGCCGCCCTCGCTCTTGACCTGGAACAGGTCCTTCTCGCTGCCGGGTACGCGCAGCATGTCGCCGAACGAACAGAAGATCACGTCGGGACGAGATGCGATCTCCAGCGCCTTGTCGATGATCTCCAGCGGAGTCACGCAGACGGGACATCCGGGTCCGTGGATCATTTCGATGGTGTCTGGCAGCAGCTGGTCGATGCCATGCCGGATGATCGAGTGTGTCTGGCCGCCACACACCTCCATGATCGACCAGCGCTGGCTGGTCGTGGCCTTGATCTCGTCGATGAGCTTGCGGGCCAGCTCGGGGTCGCTGAATTCGTCGAGATACTTCATGACTTCACCTCAGAACTTCCGTTGGATTGCATCGAGCCGTTGGGGTTTGCAACGCCTGCCTGCTTTGCGGCGAGCTCGAACCCGTCGGCGAACTCCTCCTTGAGCACCCCGAGGTGCTCGAACTCGGCCAGACTACGTTTCGCCGATTCCTCGTCGAGCCGTTGGATTGCGAAGCCCACATGGACCACGACGTACTGACCGACCTCGGCGTCAGGAATGTACTGAAGACAAACGTCTTTCTTGATGCCGCCGAAGTCCACCACAGACATCAGCGTGCCGTCGCGGTCCTCGATGCTGATGATTCTCCCCGGTACTGCCAAGCACATCGGAGTTCTCCTTCCTATGCCGAATTCCCGACGAGGAGCTGACCGAGCGCGATGCCGCCGTCGTTCGGCGGCACGTGCCGGTGCGTGAGCACCTCAAAACCGTTGTCCCGTAGTGCAGCCATTGCGAGTCGTAGCAGCAGGGCGTTCTGGAAGACTCCGCCGGACAGGGCTATCGTGCGGGTTCCCTCGCCCTTGGCGATCGCGAGGCCAACAATGAGGTCGGCTACCGCATGGTGGAACCGCGCGCCGATCACGCCGGCGGGCACATCGCCCCGGATATCGTCGATGACCGCGTTGAGCAGCGGCCGAGGGTCGATGATCGTTGGCAGCCCGTCACCGGCGATGCCGAAGACGTAAGACGCTGCGCCACAGTCCACCCCGCGCGCCAGGCCCTCCAGCTCGATGGCGGCCTGCGCCTCGTAGGCCACCACCTGCCGAACGCCGATCAGGGCCGACACCGCGTCGAACAGCCTGCCCATGCTGGAGGTCGGCACGCAGCCGAGGCCTGACTCGAGTTGATGACGCAACACGCGTTGCTCGTCGGGAGGGCAGGCAGCGACCGGCGGCAGATCCGTCTCCCAGTCGATTCCCGCCGCCCATAGATGGGCCAGCGCCATCCGGTAGGGGCGCAGCACAGTGATGTCGCCGCCCGCAAGTGGCACGTAGGCGAGTTGTGCGAGTCGTTGGTACCCCTTGTAGTTGGCGAGCAGCAACTCGCCACCCCAGACGGCGGAGTCGGACCCGTAGCCGGTCCCGTCGAAGGCGAAGCCGAGCACCTGCTGCGATCCGTCCAGTCCGTGTTCCGCCATCACCGCCGCGATGTGTGCGTGGTGGTGCTGCACGGTGCGAACCGGGCGGCCGCCTGCGTTGCGACGTGCCCAGGCCGTAGACCGGTACAGCGGATGCGCGTCGGCCACAAGCACTTCAGGATCGACGGCGGTCAGTTCCTGCAGGTGCCGCTGTGCGGCGTCGAAGGCGGACAGCGTCGCGAGGTCGTCCATGTCGCCGATGTGCTGGCTCAGCCAGGCGTATTTGCCGTCCGCGACCGCCATCGTGTTCTTCAGGTCCGCCCCGACCGCCATGGCGGGTGGTACAGACACCGGCAACGCGATGGGCAGCGGGGCATAACCCCGCGATCGCCGGATCGGCAACTCAACATTGTCGATCCTGTCGGCACTGCCGACAGCCACGATTCGGACGACGGAATCGTCGCACGGCACCAGAATCGCCCGATCGTGCATCAGCCAGCCGTCGGCCAGGTGCGAAAGCCGTTCGAGCGCATCGTCGTCGGTGAAGCAGATCGGCTCGCCGCCGAGATTGCCGGATGTCATCACCAGCACGGTCGGTCCTGCGGTATCGCCGGACAGCCCGAGCAGCAGTACGTGCAGAGGTGTGTACGCCAGCATCACACCGAGGTCGGGGTTGTGCGGCGCCACTGCCTCGGCGATCCGCGCATCGCGACGGCGGGGCACCAACACGATCGGTCGCTGCGGGCCGGATAGAAGCCGACCAGATGGGTCGTCGACGTCGGCGATCGCGCATGCCGTTGGCAGGTCGGGCACCATGACGGCAAACGGCTTGTCGCCGCGTCGCTTTCGCCGTCGCAACTCGGCGACCGCCTCTTCGTTGTCGGCGTCACAGGCCAAGTGGTATCCGCCGATCCCCTTCACTGCGAGGATGCCGCCGTCGCGAAGCAGCCGCCGGGCACGGGTGAGCGCGGTCTCGCCGTCAGTGAGGCCACCGTCGCCGTCGCGGTAGTGCAGCGTCGGCCCGCAGTTCGGGCAGCACACCGGTTGGGCGTGAAAGCGCCGATCGGCGGGGTCGGCATATTCGCGCGCGCACTCGGCGCACATTGTGAACGACGCCATCGTGGTGGACGCGCGGTCGTAGGGTAGGCCGGCGATGATCGTGAAGCGCGGGCCGCAGTTGGTGCAGTTGACGAACGCGTGGCGGTAGCGCCTGTTGGATGGGTCGCGTTGTTCGGCCGCGCAGTCTGCGCACATGGCGACGTCGGGGGAGGCGAGCGTGCGGCCGCCGTCGGACCGGGATGTGTCGGCGATGGCGAAGCCGGTGCCACCGACCGGTGGGATATCCTGTGTCTCAATCGATTCGATGACCGCCAACGGCGGCGGGCGGTCACGCATCCGCGCGAGGAAGCGGTCGACTGCGGCAGGATCACCCTCGACCTCGACGACGGCGCCGGAGGTGTCATTGCGTACCGACCCGGACAATCCGAGGGCGGCAGCGGTGGTGTAGACGAACGGGCGGAAGCCCACGCCCTGGACCACCCCATATACGCAGGCACGCAACCGGCGCCGGGTCGTCATGGCGACGTCTCGATGTCGCGGCCTCTGCCCATCAGTTCGAGGCCTTCCATGGCCGCGTCGGCGCCGGCTTTGTCGGTCTTCTCGACGACGAAACCCATGTGGATGATGACCCAGTCGCCGGGTGCGAAGGTCTCCTCGGGAAGCATCCCCACGTTCACCTTCCGGTGCTCACCCGCGACGTCGACGAGTGCGAGCTGGTCGCCGTAGCCCTCCAGCATGCCGATGACTTGTCCCGGGATACCCAGACACATGGTCAGCTCTCCTTGACGGGTTCGAGCAGCCGCGATATGACGTCCTCGAGCGCCTGCACCGCTTCTGGGACCGCGGCGGCCACCTCGTCGGACAGGCCGATGCCCTCGTCGACGTTCGCGGCCTCGCAGCCGATCACCACGGTGTACGGCGGCGTGCCGCCGAGCGCCTTCAGGCTCGCGAACACCGCACCGGGATCCATTGCGTGTGCGTCGAGACCTGCTGTGGCGGTGAGACTTTCATGGTCGGCCTCGAAGACGTGAATGGTGCCGGGTGCTCCGCGGCTGGGGATGGTGTCGACGAGGACGAGTGCTTCACACCCGTCGAGCAGGTCATAGGCCAGGTGCATGCCCCTGATGCCGTAGTCCACCAACTCGACTCGCGGACCGGCGAGTCGATGCGGGACATGACGCATCACCTCGGGACCGAAACCGTCGTCGCCGAGGAAGATGTTGCCGATCCCAGCTACCAGAATTCGAGACGTGATCCCACCTCGCTCACCGTTACATCCGGCGCATCTTCATGTACCGGCGCGCGTCCGGAAGGTTGACGAGACCAACGACTACTCCTGCGGCAACGACGACCGCTATGACGGCCACGGCCGTCCATCCCACTACTTCCATTTCGAACTCCTTTCGGTGAGTGGTTCAACTTCATCAGGCGCGAAGTACAGGTAGCGGCCGTACCAGTCGTGCAGGTCGGCCGCCGGATCATCCTCGAGCACGACGCCGACGTGCTGGTCGCCATCGACGTCCTCGTGCACCGAGGTGACGCGCGCGATCTTGTCGGCGTAGAAGAGGTCCTGAGCATCGGCCCTGCGCGACGGCCGCAGCCGGACACGGCTACCCCGGGTCACCCGGGTGCCGTTGACGAGGATCGCGTCGAGTTCAGGGCGTACCGCGTTGTCCGCCAGGGGATCCCACCAGTCCACGTCTGCGGGGACCTCCGGAATCAGGCCTGCGTCCTTGGCGGACGCGTGCGGATTGCGGAGTACGCCGTGCAGATCCAGCATGGCCTCTGGCGACATGGAGTCGCAGCGGTCGATGATCTGGGCCGCCAGCGGATCGGTGGCGCGTGCCTGTGCCTTTTCCTCGTCGGTCATCGTCATGATCCGCAGCGTGAGGATCTCGTCGATCTCGGTGGAGTCGTACAGCGCGCCCTTGCTCTGTTCCGCGATCTCGGGATGGTCGTACAGGATGATCGGCGACACCAGTACCAGGTTCAGATCGCCGGGAGGCCCCGCAAGGACGGGGAAGCAGCGGTGCTGCCTGCAGCGCGCCACCGCCGCGGCGGCGGGATCCGGCGGTTCCAGCAGCGATACGAACTCTCCGTCGGAGACTTCGATGAGCAGATGCGTGCCGATCAGCGAGGTAGCGATCGCCTCGTCTTTGTCGGCGGCAGGTGGAGCGGTGTTGCGCACCTCGAACGAGAGTCGCATGAGGTCGCCGTCCCGATCCGCGAAGATGTCGAGTTGACCGTGCAACGCACGACGCGTGCGCACCAGTCGCCCGCCATCGAGCATCTCAGTGTCACTGCCACCGGGCACCGAGATATCAAGCGTGCGAGGCAGACGCGTGACGGCGAACCGGTCTATCGTGATCTCGCGTTCGACCGCCTCATCCCAGCTGAGCCACCTGGTCGACTCCGTTGAAAGTTCGTCGACCTGCTCGAAGCGGCCGCCGCCGAC
>Ga0070674_100000172_pt1 | contig 30047 bp, 27 predicted proteins | sample KBSM33metaG_FD_65344 | JGI IMG/M metagenome (GOLD analysis project Ga0070674, IMG submission 65344) | Miscanthus rhizosphere microbial communities from Kellogg Biological Station, Michigan, USA - KBS M3-3 metaG | ecosystem: Host-associated > Plants > Roots > Rhizosphere > Soil ... | reverse complement strand
GTGTGGCGAATCGAGTCGCCTCGTCTGATCGCCGGCCTTACTCGCATCGTCCGTGATGTCGGGCTCGCTGAAGATCTCGCGCACGACGCGCTCGTTGTCGCGCTGGAACAGTGGCCGGAGTCGGGCATCCCGCGCAATCCGGGCGCGTGGCTCATGGCCACGGCGAAACACCGGGCGATTGACATCCTGCGACGACGCACGCTGCTCGAGCGGAAGCATCAGGAGCTTGGCTACGAGCTGGAGATCGCGCAGGATGCGTCCACACCCGATCTCGATGCGGCGCTCGACGATGACATCGGCGACGATTTGCTGCGACTGATCTTCACGGCCTGCCATCCCGTGCTGTCTGCCGACGCACGAGTCGCGTTGACGCTGCGGCTGCTCGGAGGTCTGACGACTGACGAGATCGCACGCGCCTTCCTCGTGTCCGAGCCGACGGTTGCGCAGCGGATTGTCAGAGCCAAGAAGACGCTCGCGAAGGAACGCGTCCCCTTCGAAGTACCGGGCGGCGACGAGCTCGCCGGAAGACTCACGTCTGTGCTCGAGGTGATTTACCTGATCTTCAACGAAGGATACTCAGCGACATCCGGCGACGACTGGATGCGGCCCGCCCTCTGTGAGGACGCGTTGCGTCTTGGTCGCATCCTCGCGGGATTGATGCCGGACGAACCAGAAGTGCACGGCCTCGTCGCCCTCATGGAGATTCAGGCATCGCGGGCGACCGCTCGCGTCGGCGCCGACGGCACGCCGATCCTGCTGCTCGATCAGAACCGGACGCTCTGGGATCAGGTGCTCATTCGTCGCGGCCTTGCGGCAATCGAGCAGGCACTGAAGCCAGGACGCGCCCGCGGCCCCTATCTTCTTCAGGCCTCGATCGCTGCCTGTCACGCACGCGCGCGCCAGCCTGCTGAGACGGACTGGATGGCCATCGCCGCGCTCTACACAGAACTCGTCGTCGTGACGCCATCGCCCGTCGTTCAGCTCAATCGTGCCGTTGCGATCTCGATGGCGCTCGGTCCCCAGGCTGGCCTGGATCTCGTGGACACGCTGACCAACGAGCCCTTGCTCGTGAACTACCACCTGCTGCCAAGCGTGCGCGGCGACCTCCTGTTCAAACTAGGACGCGCGCAGGAGGCGCGGGCGGAGTTCGAACGCGCGGCCACCCTCACCCGGAATGCGCGTGAACGCGAGCTGCTTCTCGAGCGCACCCGAGCGTGCGAGGTGCCGGCGTCGCGCGCCCAGGCGTTCGGCCAGGTGTTAAAATCCGCGCCATGAAAACGCTCCTCCTGGCGGCCTCCCTCATGGTTCTGGCGGCGGTGACCACGCTCGACGCGCAGTGGGATCCCTATCCCTGGAAGAACATGCCCCGGACTCCTGACGGCAAAGTCGACATGAGTGCGCCGGCGCGCAGAACCGCTGACGGCAAGCCTGACCTGTCTGGCTTCTGGATGCCGGTGGAGGCCGTGAAGCATCTGCTGAATCTCGCGGCAGACTTGAAGCCGGGCGAGGTGCCGCTGCAGCCCTGGGCGGATGCGCTCTACAAAGAGCGGATCGACAACAACGGGAAGGATCATCCCGGTGTTCGTTGCTGGCCCTCGGGCATCCCGGAGAAGAACAACATCCCGGACGGCCTCAAGGTCGTACAGACGCCAGACGTAATGATCTTCCTGCACGAGTCACGAACGATTTACCGCCAGATCTTCACCGACGGCCGGCCGCTGCCCAAGGATGCCCAGCCGACTTGGATGGGGTACTCCGTCGGCCACTGGGAAGGCGATACGTTCATCGTCGAAACGATTGGACAGAACGGCAAGACCTGGCTGGATATGCGAGGCCTGCCCGGGACCGAATCGCTCCGCGTCATCGAGCGTTTCACTCGGCCGAACATCGGGCGCATCAACATCAACGTCACGATTGACGATCCCAAGGCGTATACGAAACCGTGGGACGTGCAACTCGCATGGCGACTCGTCCCGGATACGGATCTAATCGAGAGCATTTGCGAAGAGAACAACAAGGACGTGCCACACATGGTGGGCAAGTAGCCGGGGTTCGGGGCTTGGGATTCGGGGTTCGGAATTCGCAGATGGTAGAGCGGAGGCTTCAGCCCCGCAGGAGTTCACTGCATGAAATCGATGATCAAGACGTTCGCTGGCTTCGGGGCGATCGTGCTCGCCACGGGCGTCCTCGTGGCGCAGCAGAACACGAGCGTGCCACAGCCGCGCGCCGGCGCACTGCCCGCGCCCGCGGCCGCGAGCCCCAAGCCGAGCCGCGCGGTGGATCGCCCGGACGGCATGAGCCCGAAGGCGGCGAGCGGTTTCACGGTGGCGGTCGCCGCCGACCTCCGTGCGCCACGCATGATGGTGTACGCGCCGAATGGTGATCTGTTCGTGAGCTCACCGGGGGCGAACAACATCACCGTGCTGCGCGACGCCAACAACGACGGGGTCTTCGAGTCACAGAGTGTCTACGCACAAGGCGAACCTCCCGCTCCGCGCGGTGGCGGGCCACCTCCTGCTCCTGCTGGCGGCCAGCGCGCCGGCGGTCAGGGTCGCGCGGCTGGACCACCTCCCGGCCCCGGCCGAGGCGCACCGCCTGTGCTTGGCGCCAACGCTCCAGCATGCGCGCCGCCGCCTGAGTTCGCGGTGAAGGGTCCGGGCACGCTCCAGGCGCCGTTTGGCCTCGCCTTCCATGACGGCTATCTCTACGTGGGCAACACGGCTTCGCTCGTTCGCTACAAGTACGCGAACGGAGATCTGAAGGCGCAGGGCGAACCAGAGAAACTGCTCGACCTGCCCAATGGCGGTCACTCGACGCGCAACATCATCTTCAATCGCGCCGGTACGAAGATGTACATCGCAGTCGGCTCGCAGTCGAACAATGACGCGGGCGAGGACTGCCGGCGCGCCGCGATCCTGGAATTCAATCCGGACGGAACGGGATATCGCGTCTACGCCTCTGGCATCCGCAATCCTGTCGGCCTCGCGTTGCAGCCCGGCACTGACACCATCTGGACCGCGATGAACGAGCGCGACAACCTGGGTGACGATCTCGTGCCCGACTACGCCACGTCGGTGAAGGACGGCGGGTTCTATGGCTGGCCGTACTCGTACATCGGCGAGAACTACGACCCGCGTTACGTCGGCTCGTTTCCGGATCTCGTCAAGCGCACGATCGTTCCCGACGTGCTGCTGCCGGCACATGCCGCGGCGCTTGGCATCACGTTCTACACCGGCAACCAGTTCCCGCAGCGTTATCGCAATGGCGGGTTCGTCGCGCTGCACGGATCGTGGAATCGCTCGGTCGCGTCAGGCTACAAGGTGGTGTTCTTCCCGATGGTCAACGGCAAGCCGGGACCGATCGAAGACTTCCTGACTGGTTTCCTGGCCAGTGATGGCGCGAACAACTCGTCGATCGATCAGTGGGGCCGCCCGGTGGGCGTGGTCACCGCGCGCGATGGATCGTTGCTGGTGTCTGACGACACAGGCAATCGAATCTGGAGAGTCAGCGCCGCGAAGTAGCGCAACAACCCGGCCTGCGATCGAGCGCGTTGTGCCGCTCGACTCGCAGGCCGATCACAGACCCTCTAGGCCATCGCCCCCGCGGTCGCTGCAACTCCCACGACCGGCCCTTCACTGGGCAACGGCGCCAGCGGCAGCGTCACCGATCCCGTGCCGTTCGTCGGGTCGTAGTCGATCACCCCAAGGCCCGTCTGCTGCCAGTTGGAAATGCTCACCAATGGCACCAGCGACGTCGGACGCCCGGCTGCCTGGTCCGAGCCAAAGATAAACAGGCTGAGCGGCTCGTAGTCGTCCATCCCCATGACGCGCAGCGTGATGGAGTCTGCGTCGAGCTGCGCACGTGTGAACGGCACGATGGCTGGCATCGTGTAGAAGTTGGCCTCGCCAAACTCGAGGTCTTCCTGTGGTGTGTCGCGAATCTGGAACAAAACCGCCAGTCTCCCCTGGCTGACGATCTGGACCTCGAGTGGGGCATCGGTCACCATCCGATGCGGCACGGCGCTGGCCCCTCCGCCTGACGGTGCGCGATTGCTCCCGATGCTGCGCACGAGAATGAAGAGACGCCGGATCACCTGGTTGCCGTTGCCGTGCCCGACCAGATGTAGCGGCACATCGGGCGCACCCTCGCTCGAGTCAGTGCTGAGCGTCGTAGCGATGTCGGTTTCGATCGCCAGTGCCAGCGTTTCGCTCGACCCCGTAGTGTTGAAGCCTTCGCCGAAGACAAACACGTGCTGCGGGCGCCACGCATCGTCGCCGTTGATGCCGAGCCGAATCGAGGAGTCGGTGAGTTGCTCGGTCGGAATCCCGTTGTTGGCCACGTCGATGTCGTAGAGATTGGCAATCCCACGCTCCTGATCCGTCTGTTGAGAATCGGGGAACGTGCGATTCAGACGCTCGACACCATTGGTATTCACGGACACGCGGATGGAGCTGTCGGTGTCAGAGTCCACCCTTTCGCGGGTCAGCATCGCTATCCACAAACGAGTGAGTCGCATTACGAACCTCCTTGCGGACCACCGACGCGACAGGACGCGTGCGTCGAAGCGGCCAGGTGGGTAGTGACCTGCCGCAAGGATTCGTTACACGGCGAACGCCGCGTCGCGACTGCCGTCCGAGATTCACTCCTTGTAGAGTCGTGCTCCCGCAAGGGACGCAATCGCCAGCTCGCCGAAACCCCAGGCGAGGCCGAGTGCCGTCAGCTTGAGTGGCATGATGCCCATCGCCGCCTGAGCGCCGGCGTTCCAGACGAACGACAAGACCCAGACGAGCCCAGCCACGCAGAGCGCCGTTTTCGGTCCCGCACCGAGCCGCGGCCTCACGGCTGCGTAGGTCCACACCATCAGGATGCCCAGCACGAACGTCATCGCCACGAAATACGCGATCGCTCCACCGCCGACCGGCGGCAGGTTTCGCGCCTGCAGCGCCTGCTCCATCGCGGCACCCGCAAGCGGCACATTGAGGATCGTCTCGCCGATGTTGATTATCAAACCGGCGACGAGCCCGCCCAGGATGACACGGCCCGTACGAATTCCGTTCACGGTCTCCTCCATGGGGTTTGGGAGTTGGACCTTGGGGGCTTGACGCTACTTCTTGTCAGGCAGCGTCTGCGCGATCGCGAGACTCGCCCAGCTCGTGCCGGCAGTCGAGATCCATTGATGTCGTCCGTAAGGGAACCCACTTTCGAAGTACCGCTGCACGGGGAACGAGTGCGTCTTCACCAGCCACGTCCCATCCTGATACTGGGAGCCGAGCAGGAATGCGACGCCCTTCTTGTAGGTCTCGTCGGTAGCCGCGATACCGGCGATGTGCAGTGAATAGAGGGACAGGCCAGTTGCGTAGGCATCCGGTGGCGTGCGACCGAACTGCGACCATCCGCCGCTGGTCTCCTGTTGATCCCGCACAGCCTTGACGGCATCGGCGATCTGAGCGCGAGAGGAATCTGTCCAGACCAGCCCCATCAGGCGCATGGCGCGTTCTTCTGCCGACTTCGGCTGCGCCGCCAGCAACCAGCCGCGCGCGCGACGAAGGCTCTCCTCGACTTCGCTCTTCCGCCCGGGAAGCGGATACGACTTCAGCCCGCCTGCCGCGATCGCAGTGTGGGTGATGAGGCTGTATTCCGACGGCGGACGATTGAGCCCGTTGCCAAGCCACCGCCCATCCGGCATCTGACGCGCGAGCAACCAGTGCGTCATCACACCCGTCGTGTTGTCGAGCGGGTGGCCTTCAGCGAGCAGTGCCATCTGTGCGTAACCGGTGGTGATCGCTTCACCGCCGACGGCCGGATCGCCGGACGTCATTCGCGGGACGGCGCTCGTGAAGAACGTGAAGATGTCGTCGAGGTTCTTTTTGGCCCTTGCCTCGTCGATCTCGATGCCCTTCCGACGGGCCGTGGCAGCTGCGAGCGCGGGCATCGCGTTGTGATGGCACGAAATGCACGTGGCCTGATCGCGAAACTTCGGTGCCACCTCGGTCAGCCGCGACAGGCTTCGGCTGAGCGACACGCGTGCGTCGCCGATTCCGCCAGGCGCCGGCGGCGGGATCTCGTCGCGCCGGGGGCCTCGGCCTCGCATCGCGCCGTACTGCTCGAGCACCTGAATCTTCGCGCGGTCACCTTTGTAGATCGCCCAGTCGAGTGGCCGCTCTCCTTCTGTCATCTCGGCGTTGGGGTTCGCGCCCTTCTCGAGCAGCAGCTTCAACGTCTCTGCGCCCTCGGCCTCCGACGTCACGGCGTTCATCAGCGGCGTGCGCGCATACTGAGCGGCGAGGCTTGTGTTGACGTCGGCACCAAGCTCAATCCACTTTGCCAGAACACTCGGCGGCTGCCACATCGCCGCCATGTGAAGCGCATCCTGACTGGGCGCCGGCGCCTTCGTCATCACATAGTCCGTGGTCGGCAGATCGTTGCGGATGAACGCTTGTCGCCTCGCACCCGCGGGCAGTGCAGCCAGATCGAGGCCTCGCTCGACGAGAAAGCGCACGACGTCAACATCCGCTGACCGCGCAGCGAGCGCGAGGGCGGTCGCGCTGGCACGGTCCTGCGCGCGAATGTCTGCGCCGCGATCGAGCAGCAACCGCAGCACGTCCACGGTTCGAGGATAGCTCGATGCAATGAGAAGCGCAGTGCGATCGGTCTCTGAGCGAGCGTTCACATTCGCGCCACTATCGAGAAGGAGACGCACTTTGTCGATATTGGGGACGGCCCACATCAACGCCGTGGTGCCGCCGACTCCTGCTCGATTCGGATCGGCACCACGGTCGAGCAGAACCTTCACAAGGCTTGCATCGCCGAAGAGCGTCGCCGCCATCAACGCAGGCGTCCCGTCGGCATCGACGATGTTGGCGTTGGCGCCGGCCTTGAGAAGTCGATCGGTCTCCGCAACGGAGCCGCGCCTGATGGCGGCGAAGAGCGCGTCGCGCGAGGTATCGGTTTGCGCCGAAACCACGGCGCTGAGCAGCACGAGGAGCAGGAGCCGTACTGACGTCATCCATCGACCTCACTGCCCGAAGCGGCGGGCGATCAGCTAGCGATTGGCAGGAAAGACGGCGATTCGATCGCCACGAAACGATCCAACCCAGATCTCCTTACCGATTTCGACCGCTACGGTACCGGCATCGAACCCGGGCATCGCGGGCTCGCGAATGACGTCGCGCACGGCAAGCGTTTGCGGGTTGATCTTCACAATGGTCGACGTCGGGGCCGCCGGTGTGCCGCCCTGCCCTGCGGCGAGCAGAGTCCCATCAGCCGCCCACCGGATATTGTCCACGCGGAACCCGAGTGGTACCTCCTCGCGCTTCGGTGGTGTCTCTCCGCGTGACAGACGGAAGAACGACTGACTGCCCCACGCGGCGACGTAGAACCACTTGCCATCGGGCGAGATCTCGAGACCGTTCGCGCCCGCAGCTTCGCTGCCCGGTACCTTTTTCCATCCACTGGCGGTGTGCCATTCCCACAGCTCACCGTTCTTCTCGCCCGCCATCATCTTGTCGCGATCGGCTGCGGCGATGCCGCGCGCAAGGAAGTTGGTGGCGTAGAAACCACCGTCAGGCAGCCAACGCACGGAGTTGAGGCCGACGGGATCTGGTGCGACTGCACATCCGATCCAAGTGAGCGTGGGCGTCGCGGGCCGGGCGTCGACCTCGAACACTTCCACGGACTCGCGGGCGCCATGAGTCACGACGAACAGCCGATGCACCGAGTTGTTGCTGGTTTGAAGCGACAGGCCGTGCGTCAGGAACTTCGCCTTCGCGGCGGCACTCGGCGGGCCCGGGCACGACGCGTACGTCTTGGCGTCGAACCGATCGCGCGGTGTCGTCGCCGGGTAGGCAAGCGTCGATGCCTTATCGGTGGCATGAATGAGATAGATCCCGCCACTGCCACCGAAACTCGAGGCGATCGCCCACTGCGCGCCGGGCAACACCACCAGATCCTCGGGGCCGTTCTGACCGCAGATGAACTGCACGTCGCGCGCCGGCCGGCAATCCACCGGCGCCTGCGCCGAGAGATCGAACGACCATACGATCGCAACTACGAGCCCGGCGAGGATCTGGTGTCTCATCGTCCTGTTCTCTTACTTCGCCGGAGCTGTCTCGTTGCGATAGCGACCCACATACGCCGACTTCGCCGTCGTCTTGCCCACCATCGCCTTCAGGAGATCGTCGCGGCTCGCGGTCGCCGGAAGATCGAGGTTGGCGTTGAGCGCGTAGAGTTCGAAGACGTAGTGGTGATAACGCGGGCCATTCGGCGCGCCGGGGCCCATGTAGACGGGCTGCCCTGTGAGGTTGTTGCCTTGAACGCTGCCCTCCGGAAGCTTGCCTTCCGGAATGCCGCCCGCCGACGCCGGGATGTTCCACGCGATCCAGTGAAGCACGTCGCCGGTGCCGCCCTGCAGCGCGACGTCGATGTCGTGGAAGATGATCGCGTAGCTCACCGTGCCTTCAGGTGCACCAGTGAACTTGAAACCAGGCTGCACCCCGCCGCGGCCGGCAAACTTTTGCGGCACGATGCCGCCGTCGGGGAATGCATCGGTCTGCATCAAGAGCGGCGGGAGGTTGAACCCACGGCCGCCGCCCCGTCCACCCCCACCAGCGGGAGCTCCACCACCACGCTCACCCTGCTGTTGAGCGGACATCTGCACACCAAGCGCGGTCGCGAGCGTCACGACCAGAAACGACATCAACCATCGGCTTCGCATCTATCGATACTCCTGGGTAAGAAAGTAGGCTCCGCAATCTTACAACCGGCTGGCTGCTACACCGCATCCGACAACGAGGCAAAGTTGAAGTCGCGCACGCGGAGCGCCGGCATGAGTCGCCCAGCGGCGGTTGGCTCCGGACGGCCGATGTCCTCGAGGCGGTTCAGCATCAGCAGCGGGCTCTCGTTCCAGCGGAAGTTCTTCAACGGTCTCGTCACGCGCCCGTTCTCGATCAGAAAGGCGCCGTCACGCGTCAACCCGGTCTGTAACACGGTACGCGGGTCCAGCGACCTGATGTAGAAGAAGTGCGTGACGAGCACGCCGCGGGCACAGCCGGCAATCAGCTCGTCGGTGCTCTTTGTTCCACCCACGAGCGCCAGCCCGCCGAAGAATGGTGAGCCGGTCGGCTCCTTTCCCTGCTTCTGTGCCCAGAAGCGGCTATAGGCCAGGTTTTTCAGGACTCCTTTCTCGATCCAAACCATTCGGCGGAGTGGAAGCCCCTCCTGGTCGAATGGCTGCCCGAGCAATCCCGCGTCGGCGGGATCCGAGTAGAGCGTCACCCGTTCATCAGCGACCTTCTCGCCGATACGTGTGCCTCCACCAGGCTTCGAGAAGGCGCTTCGGCCCTCGTCCGCGCTGCGTGCGGCGAGGGCGCCGGCCAACAGTGGAATCAGATCATTGACCGCCTGCGGCTCGAGTACGGCAGTGTAAAGACCGGGCGCTATCTCCTGCGGGTTCCGGCTCGCCACCGCCTTCTGCGCGGCCACGCGACCGATCGTTTCCGGGTTGACGGCGCCCCAGTCGCGCGCGCCGCCGTGCGCCCATCCGCTGCCCGTGCCGTCCGGTGTCCGTGCGGTCACCGAGAAGTCGGCCTCTGTCGTGCGGTGGTAAGCGAACAACCCGTTGCTCGTCGCCACGGCGATCGCGCGCGTGTTCGCTTCGAGGAACCCTGCCGAGAAAATCGTCCCTGCCGGCTTCCCCGCTGCGGTCGCAGCGCCGATGGCGCGTCCAATCGCTTCGGCACGCGCCTCAGCATCGAGATCGGCAGTGGCCTCCACAAATGCCTCGACCGCTGTGTACGTCTGTGGCCCAAGCTCCGGCATCAGCTCCGGATCCTCTGGCGCCAGCCGTGCGAGGCGCGACGCCAGATCGACCGTCCGTCGCAACGACGCATCGTCGAGCACGTTGGTCGATGACGATGCGCGCCGCCTGCCGAAGGTGACTGTCACCGTCACTGACGTGTCCTGCGTGGTGCCCGACGTGCTGACGCTCCCGTCTGCGAATCGTGTGTTTCCGCTGCGCTCGCTGACGATGGTCACGCGCGTCTGGTCGGCGCTGCTGAGCGACAGCACCCGCGACGTGAGCGCGCGCGCCTCGTCTCTGGACAGAAATGCCGATGCAGTCGGAGCCAGCGTCGTCTGCATCATGCGCTCCGATTCGTGTTGAGGATGTTGACGTTCCGGAAGCGAGCGGGCACGCAGCCGTGACTCACGGAGTTGATCTGTGAGGGTTCGCCCTTGCCGTCGTTGAACGCGCCGCCCATCCAGTAGGAGCTCTTGCCTCCGATCATGTCCATCGACTTCCAGAACGACAGCGTGTTCGCCTGGTAGGCCACGTCTTTCAGCATCCCGACGATCTTGCCGTTGCGGATTTCATAGAACGCCTGACCAGAAAACTGGAAGTTGTAGCGCTGGTGATCGATCGACCACGAGCCGCTGTGCCGGATGAGAATGCCGCGACCGGTATCGGCCACGATGTCCTCGACGCGGATGTCGCGTTCACCAGGCAGGAGCGAGACGTTCGGCATGCGCTGGAACTGGACGGCGTTCCACGACTCGGCATACGAGCAGCCGTGCGACCTGCCCACGCCGGTGAGCTTCTGAATTCGTGCGACCTGCTCGCGCGTTGTCTGGTAGTCCTTGAAGACACCACGTTCGACGAGAAGCCATTGGTCTGCGGGCACGCCCTCGTCGTCCCACGCGACGCGGGAGAGCGAGCCTTCCTGCGTGCGATCGGCCTGGATGTTCATGAAGTCGGGGCCGTAGCGAAGCTGCCCGAGCATCTTTTCGGGCGGCGCCACGAAACTGGTCCCCGCGTAGTTGGCCTCTTCACCGATCGCACGATCGAGCTCCGTGGCGTGACCGATGGACTCGTGAATCGTGAGCCAGAGATTGGTTGGCTCGAGAATGAGATCGTATGCACCAGCCTCCACCGACTTCGCCCCGAGCTTCTCGGCGGCAAGCGACGCCCAGCGCTCTGCGTTGCCCGGCATGTCGAGCGACTCCACGTACTCCCATCCGAGGCCGCGGGGCGCGAGCTCCTCGTCGTAACTCTGGAAATCTCCTCCCGAAGTGGCGGTGCAGCTGAACTCAGGGCCTACGCGGATCATCGTCTGCGTCACGTTCGTGCCCTCCGACGTGAGCAACGTCTTTACTTCACGAAGCAGCTCCAGCCGGGAGCTGACGAATCGCACGTCCTTGACCTTCAGCGCGGCTTCGTTCGTGGCAAGCAGGAGGGCGATCTTGTCCTCGATGGGAACCTCGAGCGGATCCTGCCGCACTGGCGTGATCCACGTACCGATGACAGGCGCCACCGGCGCCAACTCGACGCGATGCTTCTGCACCGCTCGTGCAGCCTTCGACAGAGAAACGGCCTCGAGCGCCGCCTGCCTCGTGCCCACTCGGCTCATCACGCTCGTCGCGGCGAATCCCCAACAGCCATTGACCAGCGTTCGCACACCGATACCGTAGGACTCACTGTCGTTGACACCACTCACCTGCCGCTCTCGGGTCACGATCGTCTGGCGACGGTAACGTCCGACCCTGACGTCCGCGTACGACGCGCCGGCCGAGCGCGCCGCATCGAGCGCCTCCTTCGCGAGCTCCAACGCCAGCGGATCGGGGCCCGGGGCGGCGATCGTCTGCGCCAACACCACGTCACCCACGGGGCGCGCCGCGATCGCTGCCGCCGTCGCGGCCGTCGTCTTGATGAAGTCACGTCGGGTGGGGCTCAATTCTTCAACTCCGATGTCGTGCCAGCCGGGAGCGGGAACTCGTCTACGACCATCATCATAGCCACGAGTTGATACGCCCCGAGCGTGCCGACGAGATCGACCACGCCACGGTCGCCGCCGAGGACCTTCCGTGCGGTCTGAAACGTCGGGTCGCTGACGCGATGCCTGGTCAGCAATTCATTGCAGAAGTCGTACACGGCTGCAACGTCCGGCGTCATCTCCGACGGACGACGTCCATCGCGCACGCCAACAATCACTGCTTCGGGTAAGCCGGCGCGCTCCGCCGCACGACGGTGCACGTACCAAGCGTAGTGAGCGGTCCACGCTCGCGCGCCCATGATGATCGCGAGCTCAGACAATTTCGGCGGCACGACGGAGTACCCCTCGCGACCGGCGAAACGCGAATACGCGATGGTCTTCTGCGCGAGATCCGCGAACGCAGGGCTTGCGATCATCACGCCGAGCGAGCCGCTGATGTCAGGCCTCGGGCCGCTCAACACGCTCTTCACAAACGCCTGCTGATCCGCCGTCATCGCCTCGTACGATGCCGGGCGCGGGATGCGCCCGCCGCGAAGATCGGCCACGGCCTTCCGCATCTGCTCTATCGTCGGCGCCTGCGTCTGCCCGGCTTGTGCAGCTGCTATCACCACCCCGGCCATGACAGCGGCGCCAACGAGCCCTGCGACGATCAGCTTGAAACGCATCTCGGTCCTCCTGCTGCCCTTTGATAATCGCGGCACGCGAATAATAACGCCGCGCTCGGGTTGGGAGTTGGAAGGTGGAGATTGGGAGTTGACAGGACCAAGTCGTCAGAATCGAGCTATGATCTCGACGTTTTCCAGGAGGGCTTCATGAAGCGATTTGTCGTGTTGGGCGTCCTGTTCATCGTCGGGACGCTCTCAATGTCCGCAGCAGCGTTGCAGGCGCCGGCCGGGGGCGGACAACCTGCGGCGCGCGTGGTCACAGTCGAAAAGCTCCGCGACAACCTCTACATGATGGGTGGCCAGGGCGGTGGAGGGAACAGCGCCGTCTTCATCACCTCGACCGGCGTGGTCGTCGTCGACACGAAGAACCCGGGATGGGGTCAGCCGCTGCTCGAGAAGATCAAGAGCGTCACGGACAAGCCGGTGACGATGATCATCAACACGCACACGCACGGCGACCACGTGAGCGGCAACGTCGAGTTCCCGGCGACGGTCGAAGTCGTGACGCAGGAGAACACCGCCAAGAACATGGAGGCGATGCGCCCGGCAACGGGTATCACGCCGGCCCCAGATGCCCCAAAGAACATCTTCAAGGAGAACGGTGGGCGCGGCATGCCGAAGCGGACGTTCAAGGACAACCTGACGCTCGGCAAGGGCGATGAACGAATCGAGTTGCACTACTACGGTCGTGGCCACACCAACGGCGACGCGTTTGTGGTATTCCCGGCACTGCGCGTCATGCACGCCGGCGACATCTTCTCTGGCAAGAACGTCCCACTCCTCGACGCCAATAACGGCGGCAGCGGAGTCGAAATCGGCAAGACACTAGGCAAGGCTGCCGATGGCGCAAAGGGCGTCGAGCAGATCATCACCGGGCACAGCACCGTGATGACCGTAGCGGACCTGAGGGAGTACGCCGCGTTCAACAACGAGTTCGCAGCAACCGTTCAGGCCGCCAAGAAGGCCGGCAAGACCCCGGACGACGTCGCCAACACGTATAAGATTCCCGCGCAGTACAAGGGCTACGCAGAACCGCAGGCCGCGCGGCTGAGAGCCAACGTCCAGATTGTCTGGGACGAGACCAAGTAACATCAGCCCGCGATATGCGCGGAGTCCTAACCGCTGTCATCGTCATGATCCTGGGTGGCGTCACCGTCCAGGGTCATCATTCCATCTCCGCGGTGTACGACCGCGCCCGTCCCGTCACGCTCGATGGCGTCCTCGTCGAGTTCGCGATGGTTCAGCCACATCCCTTTGTTGTGGTCGACGTCAAGAGCGGACGAGAGACGGCACGCTGGCGCGGCGAGTTGGACAACCGCTGGGAGCTGGAAGGGATCGGCATGAACGCCCAGACGCTGAAGCCAGGTGAGCGTCTGATTCTCAACGGCCAGAGCGGACGCAATCAGGCACTGACGTTGTACGTCATGCGCCTCGATCGACCGTCAGATGGGTTCTGGTACGAGCAGGTCGGGATGAGCCCGAAGATCGGATTCAAGTAGGTTTCAGCAACGCGTCGACGGTGCTCTGGGCAACCGGGTGGTAACCGTCGCGCGCCTTCGCGTAGATTTTCACCGCCAGCTTTTTCCCATCCGGTGTCGCGGCGAGATCGCGATAGAGCGGAACGACCAGCTTCCTGCGGCCGATGGCAACCATGTATCGCTCCATCGCCGGATACGCCGTCGAGTAACGATTTGAGATCGCCAGTCGGAACCATACGTGCGCGATCTCGGGGTTCGGCGAGTCAGTGAGCTTCAGCTGCCGATCGAGGCTGCTCAGTCTCTCGGCACTCAGCTTTCGTGGCAACGAGTCGATGAAGTGGACCCACTCCTGCGTGGACCAGGTTGCAGTGGTCTTCGCAAGCGACTCAACCGACCCACCGTTCAGCCACGCGTCGCGCGCCTGCTCCACCTTTTCGAGCGCGTCCGACGTCGGCATCACGGCGAACGATGGAATCGCCTCGGTGTGCAGCCACTCCTGAACCTGTGCGTCGGTCACGGCCCCCGGATGCGCCGATAGCAGGTTGTTGGTCAGGAACGCGAGAAACTGCCCGGTGCTGACGCTCTGAAACGCGTGCTCGTCGAACCATCGCCTTAGGAATTGATCGAACGTGTCGCGCCCGAACTTCGCCTCGAGAAACGACAGGAAGAGCGCGCCCTGTTCGTAGGGCACCACCGAATACGCATCGTCGGGATCGCGGCCCTTCAAGTCTGGCTGAAGCGTGCGATCCCCGGGCTCGGTAACATCGGTGCGAGCCTGCGCGAGATCGCGGAGACCGATGACGCGCTCCATTTCCGCGAGCCGCTTGCCGTAGACGGCCTCTACGATGCGTCGTTCGAGGTAGGTGGTGAAGCCTTCGTTCAGCCAGAAATCGCTCCATGTGGCGTTGGTGACCAGGTTGCCGGACCATGAATGAGCGAGCTCGTGAGCCACGAGTGCGACAAGCGACTTGTCGCCGACGATGACGGTGGGCGTGGCGAAGGTGACGCGCGGGTTCTCCATTCCACCGAACGGAAACGACGGCGGAAGGACGAGCAGATCGTAGCGACCCCAGCGGTACGGACCGTAGAGCGCTTCGGTCGTCTTGATCATCTGCTCGGTATCTTCGAACTCCCGTGCCGCCGCATCGACCATCGCCGGCTCCGCCCAGATGCCGGTCCGATCGCTCATCGCCTTGAACGTCAGGTCGCCGACCGCTAGCGCGATGAGATATGACGGGATCGCCTGCGGCATGCGGAAGCGGAACACGCCGCTGCCCTTGTCGCCAGGTGTTGCTTCCGCAGCCATCACCGCCACGAGATCCTTTGGCACACGAATCGTCGCGTCGTACGTCATGCGGACAGCGGGTGTGTCCTGCAGCGGGATGAACGACCGTGCCTGGATCGCCTGCGCCTGACTGAAGAGAAACGGCAACTTCTTCCCCGACGTCTGCGCCGGCGTCAGCCACTGCAGCCCCTTCGCCGAAGGCGACGAGGCGTAGGTGATGCGCACTCGATCGGCCTCAGCCGGGATCGTCACGCGAAGCGCGCTCCCGAACGCCGGTGTCGCCGGATCGAGTTGAAACATCGTGGCCGTCCATGGCCCGTTGCGCGATGCCGTCTCCGTTTTCTGGATCCGCAAGTCGCGCGTGTCGAGCACGATCTCCGTCGCGCGCGGATCGCGACGTTCGAGTTGCAGTTCCGCTGTGCCGCGCAATGAGCTGGCGTCGAAGTCGGCAGTGAGATCGAGCAGCAGATGCTTCGTGACGAAGGCGTCGATGTTCGCGTAGGTAGCCATATCTCGTGGCAGCGGCATGGAAGCAGGACCAGGCGGCACGGCAGCTGGCGGACTGCAGCCCATCATCAGGAGCACGGCAAGCGCGGCGCCCGCACCGTAGAAATACGCAAGTGATCTCACTGCAGTGATCGTTGATCGATTATAGGGATCTGCGGTGCTTGACACCGGCGCGTGCGAAGCGTATTGGTAAGTGTAGCCCCGTCATTTTCAGACGTGGAGGATTCGCATGGAGACGCCACCGGGCTGAGGACGCGCATCGAGAAGGAGTTTCCGTCAGACAACGGACAGAGGCTCGATGCGCAACCAGGCAGAACGTTCCGACCGTCTGTAAATCCTGGCTTTCGTCAGGATGCGTGACGCCAGTCACGCATGAAACGCCCGACGTTGGGTTCCTCCCAGGTCGGGCGTTCATGCGTACAAGCTCGAAATCAGTTCGCGGGTACGCCGAAGCTCTTCCCCGTTTTCTCGTTGCAGCCACTGGCGGGAAGAGTCGTCCCGCAGTGGATGATGAGACCACCGATCGCGCCGAACGGCCGGCCATCCCTGAGCGGATGCAGGCTCACGGTGATGATCGTGCCCTGGGGAAAGGAGTCAACGGTCACGCCCTGCCGCGCCATGGCCGCGGCGGAGCCCGTTTCAACGCCCCACACGACCGGTTTGCCCTCGTTCATCATCGGCTTTCCGTCCGGACCGATCAGTTCGAAGATCAGCTGCGCATGATTGCTGCCGGGAATGAATCGCGTGAGCTTACCCGTCATGGTCTTGGTCGCCGTCATGTCGTACATCGCGAATGAATGATGCGCGAACGCGGAAGAGTGCATCGCCGGAAGAAGCAGGAGCGCGAGTCCCGAGACAATCCAGGGCCTGAGTCCATATCTGGTCATTACTGCTGTGCTCCAAAAAAACGGTCCACGTTGGGAATTGGAAGTTGGGAGTTGGGAGTTGACTCAGTTCTCAGGCTTTTTCCAGCCCTTCTCGAAATGCTGTTCCCAGTTCTCCGCCCACGGCCGCCCGAAGTAGTCGATGTAGCCCGTGTCCACTGGCGTCAGCTGCGTCGGCCGGCCATCGGGGCCGTTGATGATCGTGCTCTGCACGCGGCATTCGACGTACGTGAATCGCTGCTCCGGATCGCTGATTGGCCGTGTTCGCTCCCAGGGCGTGACGGTGTGGAGCGGACGCGTGAACGCTTCGGGATCGTAGAAGGTGGTTTCAACACTGATCGTCTTGCCGTCGGCACTGGGACGAAACACCTCGATCGTTTCCATCTTGTTACTGAACTCGAACATCGAGTGCGACAACGTCCAGCCCTGGACGTTGGCCGTCCACGCGACGAGCGTGTTGCCGTTCCAGAAACCGACGGTCTCGCCGTACCACTGCGGGACCTTCTGGACGTGCGTGCGGCCGATGAGGACCTTGCGCATGAAGTTATCTGCGATGCCGCTCACGAACTGCACCTGGTGAGGCGTCGTGAGCACCTCGATCGGGCCTCCTAACGACGCCTGCGCCCACCAGCGCATGAACCCCTCGGGATAGCAGAATGCCGCCATCCACTGCGGAGCGTTGGAGACGCCCTCGTGGTAGTTCATCTGCACCATGCGCTTCTGATACTCCGGGGTGAGCAACGAGACCATCGTCGCCGTCTGCAGATTGACGCCCCAGACCCATTGGTCTTCATTGCCGCGACGCTGGTAGTACCCATCCCAGTCGGGAAGCGTCTGACGCGTGTGAATGGTCGGACCACCGGCCTTCTTCGCCTCGGCCATCAACGCGTCGTAGTGTTCGGCCGCCGTTTTATAGCTGTAGGGGCTGACGATCTTCTCGACCGGGTAGTCGCGATTGCAGTCGCCCCAGTGCGCGACGCGGTTCTCCCGCGTCCACATGTCGGTCAACTGGCGTGGCGTGTTGCAGCGAGCGTAGCGCTTGTCGGTCCAGTTCGCGCGATCGAGGTAGAAGTTCTTAGTCGTAAAGAGATCAACGGCCAGAGGCGTGACGCCTGGAGGCGGTGTCGTTGACGTCGGTGGGCCGCCTCCGCGTCCACGCCCCTGCGCATTTGCCTCGTTGCCGAGCGATGTCCAGGCGGCCGCCGAGGCAACGAGTGCCACTGCCGCAACAGTCCTGCGTGCAATACCCATGTATGAGAGCTCCTCGTGTGCGCGCAGGCCTTCATCGGGCCCGCGTGACCGAGGAATACGCTACCACGCTTGTGGAATGTCAGATGGGTCGTTGGGTTGCTGGGTGGCTAGGTTGCTGGGGTCGTTGGGTGGCTAGGTTGCTGGGGTCGTTGGGTGGCTGGGTTGCTGGGTTGTCAGGGACGACGGCATTGCGCTTGCTCAACGACGCGCATGTCGCTACCGCATCACTCGCTGATCGCTTGGCAGCGCGCTGACGACTTGTTCATCGACGTGCATCTTCTCTCGCGACGTTTTCCTCCAATTGAACGCTTCGAGTTGGCGTCGCAACTTCGACGTGCAGCATTTTCGGTCCCGGCCAACATCGCTGAAGGCTATGGAAGGCACACGACGAGCGACAAACTGAAGTTCTTGCAGATTGCGTGCGGCTCGCTCGCCGAGGTTGGCTACTGCCTCCATGCTGCCAGGCGTCTTGGTTACATCGAGGAGTCTGTGTACGGGGAGTTCGAACTGCGCGTGCGCAAGACTTCCGCGCCGCTACGAGGCCTCATGAAATCGATGGGTCGCGAACACCCATGAACCGAGCACCCTTGTGACCGAGCTACCCCCAGCTACCAAACTACCCAGCTACCCAGCTACCCAGCTACCCAGCTACCTACAGAGCCTCACCTCCCTTGCGGCGCCGCCTCCTTCAGCAGTCCGTAAAACTGCATGAAGACATTGTCGCGCGCGGCATGGTCCACGTGACAACTGTAGCAACTCGCTTTGGGCTGTGGCGCCGCTGCCGGCAGATAGCCGCCAGACATCGGCCCGCCGAACTGGTAGTAGGCCCAGCCTTCAGGCACGCGCCCCTTGTCCTTCACCGCCATCTCAATCACGTGAACCTCGGTCGCAAACTGACCCTGCCTCGCCGGCAGCGCATTCGTCCCGATGGCCTGGAGAATAAGCGCGAGCATCGTCCCTTCGCGGAACTGACCGGTCTCAACGAAATGGCGATATGCCGTGGGCTCCATCAGAGTTGTGTTGAACATCTGATGACCACCGCCGCCACCCTCGCTGTAGCTCAAGCCAAGCGACTGTCCAACGAGTATCCACTGCCGATAGTCCGACGGCAGCCGCAGGTTCCGTTCGGCGTCGTACTGCGGCATCACCGCTGGACGAGTGTCAGTGGCCTGCCCGGCCACGACTGCCCCACGCGCGCCGATGACCGCGGCCCACGCCACCATGGCAAACGTCAACGCGACTCGACTGACAGTGTGCGAACGATTCCATTGCGGCACAAACACCTCCCTGTCACGTCATGATGGCCGGCCCGCACCCTGTCTCACACATGTTTGCAGCGAGGGGCACAACCGACCATTCACAGCCGCCGCCGCGCCCTTCGCCGCAAACGCCTTCGTGACCTTCGCGATCTTCGTGTTAACGCAGTCGAGGCGCCAACAACGACTCGACCTGAGACCTGCGCGACCGGCTGACACCAACCTCTGTACCCTCCGAGAGCACGAGCCGCAGTCCGTTGCGGTCGACCGTTTCGCGAACGTGCGTCAGATTGACGATCGCCATGCGATGCGTCCGCACGAACGTTTCCGGAGCGAGGCGGCCCTCGAGCGACGTCAGCGAGGCGCGCACCAGGTGATTGCCTCTCGTCGAATGAATAGTCACGCAGTAGTCCTGCGCCTCGATCCACACGATTTCCTCCAAGCGAAGCACAATCGTCCGATCGCCATGCTTGATCGAGAGACGCTGGAGATGTTGTGCCGAGTCAGTGACGGTCGACCCGCCGGGGTCGCCGTGCTGAAGCTCCGCGGCCACACCCGCCATCTGGTGCGCCAGCTCGCCGAGACGGCGCTCGCGCACGCGCCGTTTCGCCCGTCCGAGCGCCTCGAGAAGCCGCTCGTCCGAATACGGCTTGAGCACGTAGTCAGTTGCCGCGATGTCGAACGCGTCGACCGCATACCTGCTGAACGCGGTGATGAACACAACGACGGGACCGCTGCTCTGAAAATGCTCCGCAAGCTCGACGCCTCCGAGGCCGGGCATCTCGACATCGAGAAACACGATGTCCGGTCGGCTGTCTTCGATCATCTGACGGGCACCCAGACCGTCTCCGCATTCGACAACCGACGCGACATCGGGATCGCGACGCAGAAGCGACGCCGCCACTTCGCGCGCGAGCGGCTCATCGTCCACGACCAGCACGTGAAACTTCGTCATCCCTGAAGAGGCTGGCTATCCATCGCGTGCACCGGCAGCGTGATGTGCGCGATCGTTCCGCCGTCACCCGCCGGCTCGAGGTCGAGACGTGCGGCTCCATCGTAGAGACGTTGCAGGCGCAGGCGTGCATTGCCCAGCCCGGTGCCTGCGTCTGTGACGATGTTGAAGTTCGCCGGCAGGCCCGCGCCATCGTCGCGGACCACCAGGTGCAACTGGCCACCGTCGATCGATGCTGCGAGTTCCAGGTGACAAGCCCCGGTTCGTCGCGACAGGCCGTGTCGGAACGCGTTTTCGACCACCGGCTGCAGAAGAAACGCCGGCACTGCGCAATGCTCGGATTCGGGCGAAATCGAGTATCTGACGTCGAGACGATCGCTGAAACGGGCCCGCTGCAGCTCGATATACCGCTTCACGAACGCTGTCTCCTCCGCCAGCGTCGTCGTATGTTGACTCCTCCCGTCAACGGCCGTTCGCAGAAGCTCGCTGAGCTCGAGCAGCATCGCCAGCGCCCGATCGCTCGCTCGCGAACGGATCAGCGCTGAAATCGAGTTGAGCGTATTGAACAGGAAGTGGGGTTCGATCTCGAGGCGCAGCGCGTCGAGTTGCGCACGCGCCAGGTCGGCCTCGAGGCGCGACTCGCGCAGTTCGAGGCTGCGCGCGCGGTTGTACACGGCGAGTGACGAACCAATTACCAGGAGGAAACCGTAGACGAGCAAATCGACGGGCAATGAGATGGTCTGGAGGATCAGGGCCGCGCCGAACTCAAACGTCTGGATCGGGAAGTAGGGCTGGACGCCGATGGTCGCCGCTGAGGCGCACAAGATGTGCGCGCCGAGGATGACGAGTCCAGTTGCGATCACGCGTACGACGCTACCAGCCAACGGCACAGAACGGTCCGTCAGCCGCGCACCGAGCCGAAGGACCACTGGAGTGGCGATCGCCCAGATGCCCCACGAGCACAGCTGCCACAGGGCAATCCGCACAAACGAGTGCCCATGGTGCAGCATCGAGAGGTAAATCTGCGCCGCGATTGTCAGGGCAACGAGACTGGTGCCGCCCGCGCCAACCGCCAGCGCCCATCCCAGTGAGACCGGCGTGCGTTCCACGCTGGACGGGACGTGACTATCGTTTGATGACATGAGACCAGTTGCAGCATATCGGCTGGCCCCGTGAGCAGCAACGCTTCTGCTGCGAGCGGTCGTCGGACTGCCGCGACCGGTGATCAGGTCGCGGCGAACGGAGGCTATGGCGTGGGTTTTCGGGGTTGCACGTTTACCGCGAAGACAAAGCGCTGACCGTCAGGGCTGGCCACGTTACTGAGCTGCGCTGGTGCGAGCACCGGCGTTGCCAATTTGAAGAGCATTCTCGGCGCGGACGTCTGAAATGGCATCGTCCCGACAACATCCACGGCCATCATGCCCTGGCCACCTTGCACTGACAGATAGAACAGTTCCTTGCCGTCACGGCGCCAGAAGATGCCGCCGACAGATGGTCCATCTGATACCTGCGAACCGGGCGGTGCCGACGCTGCAACCGCGGCGGCCCGCGTGGACTCCTCGAGACTCTTTACGTAAACCTGGAACGATCCCGACTGATTCGAGTTGAATGCGAGCAACTGTCCGTCGGGCGAAAAGCGTCCGCCGCGCTCGCGGCCAAGCTCGATGGCCTTCCGCTCGCCCGTCAGCGGCAGCACGAACATCGTCTCACCGGACCAGAAACAGATGAAACGCCCATCGGCGGACCAGTCGGTGAGAATCAACTGCGCACCTGACGTATGCGTGTAGACGAGTTCCTCGACACCGGTGCCATCTGCCGCCCGACGATAAATCGCGTTCGTCCTGTCGCGATCGGACACGTAAGCGATGTGCGTCCCATCAGGTGACCAGATCGGCGCAGAGTCGGGCGGCGCGTCTGAAGTAATGGCAGTGCTCTTGCCGGTCGCGATATCGAACGCCCAGATGTCGCGCCCATCGGTGTCGGGATCGTTCTTCACGACGACGATGCGCGAACCATCCGGCGAGAACGCTGCCTGCGAATACGAGCCCACCTCGCCAAGTCGCGTCACGACGCTCCCTTGACGGTCAAAGATAGTGAGCTGCTGCATGTTTCGACGCAGGCCGCGTGCCAGCAGACGACCGAGCGTACCGTTCTTGCTCGCGGTTTCGGTGGCCACCTTGTTTCGACTGGCGAGCGCGTCGTGAAAAGCGTCGACCTCGGCCTTGTTCACGATTTCGACTTCGAAGCCGATCGTTCCCATCTCGTCGAGCGACTGTTCACCGAAGATTGCCCGCCGTGGTGGACTGATCGGATTTCGCGGATTCTCCGCCGAGTTGTCGTACGTCAGCGTCACGTCGATGCGCGTGCCCCTGGGAAGAATGAACGGCTTCTTGTAGCTGTAGCCATCCTGCCAGTTGAAATCCCAGTCGCGAATCCAGAGGAGCGGCCGCGTCGATCCGTCCGGCAGCGTTGCCTCCGCCTTCATCTGCTTTGCCAGGTAGTGGGCGTGGGCAAACGCGTTGTACACCCTCGCGTCCCCGGGCAGCGTGAACGAGTCTTTGATGGTGAACTGTTTCTCGCCTGGTGGGATGTCGATCCCGGCGCCGAGCCCGAAGACCGCCGGCAACTGCACCGACGCGAGATCTTTCTGGCCTCCGTTCTCGGCGAAATAGATCCCGATCAGCGACTTCTCGAACTCCGCCTTGCCGCTCGGATGAAAGTGCACTTGCAGCAGGAGGTCCGCTCCCTTCGGCAGCCGGGAGACGATGCCCTCGGTAAACATCGCCGGCTGCGCGCCTGGGACCCACCCACCAAGGCCGGGATCGGTGCGGTCCATGAAGCCGACGGCACTGAGCCCGCCAAACCCCGGGCGGCCATCGGCGCCATCGAGGTTGGCCCGGCTTCCACCCGGTACCTGTGCGAACAGCGCGTGATGGACCACCTTGCGTGCACTTGGACGGAACTCGATACCTCTGACCCACTTGTCTTCGGTCAGCTTCGTCGGAATCACGAAGTTGCGGAAAACATCGGGACCACTCGCCGGCACGTCGAACGCGAGTGGCATTTCGAGAATCAGGTCCGGCTGACCCAGCCGCCAGCCGTCCGCCGAAAACTCGGGAAGCTTCGGCATCTTCGCCTCATCGCCTCGAGGCATGCCCTGCCTGACCCAGGCGGCGATCGTCGCGATCTGCGCCTCACTGAGTCTTCGCTCCCCCACAAACTCCCCGTATCCGGGCTCCGCGTGCCACGGCGGCATGTAGCGCGACTCCGTCACCTTCGCAATGAGCGCGCCGCGCTTCGCCACGTCTTCGTAAGAGATCAGAGAGAACGGCGCGGCTTCGCCGGGCCGATGGCATGTCACGCAATTCGTATAGACGATCGGCGCAATTGCCTCGGCGAACGTGACGCGAGCCGTGGACGTCGCTTGCGGTGCCGCGGGCGCGCGCTGTGACTGCGGGTGGCCGACGAGTGGCGTCAGCACGAGCGCAGATACGAAGAAAAGAAACAGCAGCCGTCGTCTACTCATGATCGTGCTTCCTCAACAAAGCGGGATCGGTGATGAAGCAACCCAGCGGTTCAGTCTCCGGGTGCGGAACTTTCCTTCCATCCAGTACCGCATCGAGCGCGTCACGGAGGTCATGACTCGTTACCTGTTGTCGAGTCTTCCCGAGTGCGGCATAGAGGTTGTCGATGCGCCCGCTGTAGCGAATCTCGCCAGAGCGATCGATCACGAAGGCCTGTGGTGTGATCGACGCCTTTGCGTGCGTGGCCGCCGCTCGATCGCGATCGACGACAGGCGTGAAGCCCGCGTAGCCGTACTGCCGGAGATGTGTGCGGACGAGTTGATCGAGCTGTACCGTCGACGGATGCGTTTCGACGTCCTCGTAGATCAGGGTGCACTCGACACCGCGCGGACCGTACTCGCGGCAGATTCGCTGAATCTCAGGCGCATAGGCGTTGGATACCGGGCAGTCGGTCGCGACGAAGAACAGGGCATTCGCACGACCGGTCGGAGCAAAAGGCCTAATCGCACGGCCGTCGAGATCGCGCAGCTGCACGCGTCCGCGATCGCCCTGAGCCAGGCCGACCGCGGTGCCGACGACGAAAAACCAGAGGACAAGCGCACTCGATCGCATGTGCAATTCCGGTAAAGGGTCTGACCCCATGATTCTGTTGTCGATAATCGAGGTATCGCTATTGTCGATAGTCGAGGTATGCTTGTCAAGACGCCATGCCGAAGCCGTCCGACCTCCTTCAAGGCACGCTCGACCTGTTGATCCTGAAAACGCTCGTGCGCGAACCGCTTCACGGGTGGGCCATCTCGAAGCGCATTCAACTGCTCTCCGACGACGTGCTCGCCGTTCAGCAGGGATCGCTGTACCCCGCACTCCATCGCCTGGAACAGCAAGGCTGGATCACAGCGGAATGGCAGGCCACCGAGCAGGGCCGCAACGGAAAGTTCTATACGCTGACGCGTGACGGCAAGCGTCAACTCGAGCGCGAGCTCGAATCCTGGAAACGCCTGTCGTCAGCAGTCGGCCTGTTACTCGAACGAGCGTGACACTCTCGCGTCTGTACCGGATCGCGCAGCAGCGCCTTCGATCGCTGTTTTATAAGCACGCGGCCGACGAAGAACTGAGCCGCGAGCTCGCGTTGCACTTCGACCTCCTCGTCGAGGAATTTCAAGCGGGCGGCATGTCGCGCGAAGACGCGCAACGCGCCGCGCGACGAGCCATCGGCAACATGTCGCTCCTCGAGGACCAGTGCCGCGATCACCGACGCGTCTCCTGGTTTCTCGATCTTCAACAGGACATTGTGTACGGCGTGCGAATGCTACGGGCCAATCCCGGCTTCACTGCAGTCGCCGTGTTGTCGCTGGCCATCGGCATCGGCGCGAACACCGCCATCCTGACCGTGCTCGATGTCGTCCTGCGAGCGGGCCTTGCCATCCCGCAGGACGATCGCCTGGTCGTCGTTCGCACATTCCCGCTGGACGATCCGAACCAGGAGACCCACGCACTGCTCGACGACTACACCACGTGGCGCGAGGCGAGTCGCTCCTTCGATGTGATGGGCCTCGCGCTCGGAAACCAGGCCGACTTCGGCGCCGATGGCGACACTGCTCTGGCGCAGCGCATTCAGGGACAGGCCGTCTCCGGCGGGACGCTGGCCGCCCTTGCGGTCCGGCCGGTCCTTGGTCGCGTGTTCACCGCGTCAGAGACCGACATCGGCCCTCCGACTCCCGTCGTCGTCATCAGCCATCGGCTGTGGCAGTGGCGATTCGGATCTCGCGGCGACATCATCGGAGATACGGCGCGGCTCGATCGCGTGAACCGGACGATCATCGGCGTAATGCCCGAGGCCTTTCATTACCCCAATGAAGGCGTGGATTACTGGATACCGCTGGCTGTGAACGAACCGTCTCGACTGCCGAACCTGCAGCGCTTCTTCGTGGTGACCGCGCGACTGAAAGACGGCGTCACGATCGAGCAGGCGCAGTCCGACATGAACATCATCGCGGCGAGACAAGCGACGGAGGATCCCGAGCGTCATGATGGATGGGGCGTTCGGGTCAAGCCTGTTCGCGAGGCGATGTACGGCTGGACGCGTGAACGGCTCCTGACACTCGAAGCCGCCGTTCTTCTCGTCCTCCTCGTCGCCTGCGCCAACCTCGCCGGCTTGCTCCTTGCCCGCGGGCTCGTACGCATGCCGGAGATGGCCATGCGCGCAGCGCTCGGCGCAGGACGCCTCCGCATCGTTCGCCAGCTTCTGGCCGAGAGCGTTCTGCTCTCACTGATCGGCGGCGCGCTGGGTGTGCTGGTAGCGATGGGAGGCCTTCGTGCGCTCGTCGCCATGAATCCTCCACCGGGCGGCGTCAGGATTGTCGATGTCGGCGTGGACCTGCGGACGCTGGGCATGACCGCGTTGATCTCAATCACGACCGGGCTTGTCTTCGGCCTCGTGCCGGCTCTCGTCAGCGCGCGATCGGGACTGAACCGGACGCTGAAGGAATCACCACCGGCAGTGACCACGCCTCTTCCTCCGCGCTTCCGCAACGCCCTTGTTGCCGTGCAGATCGCGGTGACAGTGGTGCTGCTGATCGGGTCCGGGCTGCTGATGAAGAGCTTCATGCAGGTTGTGACACGTGACCTGCGATTCGATGCAGATCGGCTGCTCACGTTCGAGATTCACGTGCCGATCACCGATTACATGCACACGGTGTCAGGAAGAGATGGACGGTCGTACTTCGAGATCGATCCGTCCCCCGCGGTCGGTTTCGAGCGTATCTACCGAGAGCTCGTCACCGTCCCTGGCGTCGAATCGGTGGCCGCGAGCTCATACGGACTGCTGAACAGCATCGTCGTCCCGTCGACGAACATCGACGTCACCGCGACCTCGATCCCACGCTCGGCGCCTGCAGCAGGAGCGGCGGCGAGTCTCGCCATCGGCATCGGACGTGACCCCACACACCTGGTGGATCGGCGCTCCCTGACTGCGGCCTACTTCCTCGTGACACCCGGCTTCTTCGCGGCAATCAGGGCGCCGCTTGTCGCCGGTCGCGACTTCGCCACCGGCGATATCTCGTCGTCACCATGGGTGGCCATCGTCAACGAGAGCGCCGCGAATCGCTTCTGGCCCGGACAGAACCCCGTGGGCCGCCGGTTCACGATGCCCGGAATCCCCGACGAGCAGCCGCGAGAGGTGATCGGGATTGTGCGAGATATTCCACTTACGCTGCAGGGTGAGCTCAGGCCGGTCGTCTACACCTCGTACCTCCAACAGCCGCTGAGCTACCCGCAGCCGGTGAATATGTTCGGCCAGATGATGTTCATGGTCCGTGCAACGGGTGATCCGATGAGCCTGCTCCCTGCCGCCCGCCGCATCGTTGCCGAGATCGATTCGGACCGGCCGTTGTCGAACGTTGCGACGATGGAGCAGCGCGTAGCGTCGGTCGTGCCGCGACTCGGCTACTTCGCGTTCGCGATCACAGCCTTCGCCTTGACCGCGACCCTGCTCGCAGCCATCGGCATCTACGGTGTGCTCGCGTACTCGGTGTCTCAGCGGGTACGCGAGATAGGGATCCGCTTCGCGCTCGGCGCCGGAACCTACGAAGTCGTGATGCTCGTGGGCCGGCGGGCGTTGATGATTCTGTCGCTCGGCCTGGCTGCCGGCCTCGTCGTGTCGCTGATGCTGACTCGCTTGCTGCAGTCGCAACTGTGGAATGTCGAACCAACAGACCCGGTCACGTTCGCAACCGTCATGATCCTGTTGGTCATCGTCGCGCTGGTGGCGGCGGTCATCCCGATCCGGCGCGCGGCCGGTGTGAACCCGACCATCGCGCTGCGGTGTGAATAAACGGGTCAGTTCTGCTTTGAGTAGTTGACCAGCGTCTGATCCTTGCAGTTGTCCTTCGTGAAGGGCTGATCTGCGATTCCAACGGTGTCGTTACCCGTGTACTGTCCCTTGAGATAGTCGGGATCCTCGGCGGTGTAGGTGCGCGTCAGCTTCGTCGTCTTTGGATCGAGAGTGAAGCGCTCGACGACGTGCAGCTTGTCGCCGTGACGAACCGGCGCATTCAACACACCAGGCAGGAAGCCAACGGTGTCGATGATGAGCACGTCACCATCCCATCGCCCGATCGAATGTCCGGCGCGAGTCGGCTTCACGTTCGCCGGATGCGTCTTCATGTTCATGAAGACCGTACGGCGCAGGTCCATCTGGCCGTACTGGATAACGATGGTGTCCTTGTTCTGCGTGATGCGATTGACCGGACCATCGAACACCCAGTCGAAAAGAATGCTGGTGGTCTCGCAGCGGAAGCGGGGGTTGTCGTCGCGCACGAACTTGGCCGCAGCCTGCTCGCCCATCGTCGTCAACTCGGTGCCGCCATAGAGACGCGGACCTGCTGGTGGACCGCCGGCTCGACGCCCGCCACCGCCGCCACCACGCTGGGCCGGCTTGGCCGTTTCCAGCTGGCTGAGGGGAACGAGCCCCCCGCCGGTTCCGCGCGGATCCGCCATCACGACCTGTTCCGGCGCCCAGTCGCCAGAGATGTTCGGCTCACCACTGGGACGACGCGCGTCGCGCGGCTTGACCGCGACCGGCAAGGCCCCGCGCACTTCCTGCACGCCTCCGCCGGTTGCCTTCACATACTGACCGTAGCGGTCCATGTGACTGCCGTTCTCGAAGCGGATGGTATTCAGGTAGCACGAGTTCGGATCGGCGCGATCGGGAGCTGCCTCGATCGTGACCATGGAGTTGATGGGAAAGAGCTCCTTCGTCCACCCGGAGCGCCGAAGCGTGTGGGCCGATCGCATCTCGCAGCGATACTTCGAGACGCGTCCGTTGGCATCAGTAGCCTCGAAGTAGAGCCAGGAGTGCGGATTGACGAAATCAATGCGCGTGAGCTTGCCCGTGAAGGTGACCGACTTGCCCAACTCGAACGTGCCAGGGCCGTGATGGGCGAACACGGGCGCGGTACACAGCACGGCCAAAATAAGAAACGCAAGCACTCGGCTCATCTGATCCCTCCGGGGACTCGTCGATGCATACGGCAGCAGTGCGCCGTGCGTCTCGTATTGTAGGCCGAAGGCGCGCGAGGCCATTTGGGGGCACCTTTCGGGGGAGTGAAAGGAATGCCCCGACTCGTTCACGCCACGAGCTGTTGCCTACTCGGGTGAGCGCTGCGCTCGGCTCTGATAGCTCGTGTGCACGACGTCAGGATCGTTCGCCTTGAACGATTCTCTGGCATCACGGTACGCCGATTCGCCCCGCTCGCGCGCGTAGTTCACCGCTTCGCCCGCGCGATCCAGGCCGCTCGAGACCGCCGATTTCACGCGCTCCGACTGGCTTCGCCACGCGTCTCGGCCGCGTTCCATGGCATCGTGGCCAAGCTCGTTGCCACGGCGCTTCAGATACTCGCGCGTGTCGCGGCCGGTCGCAGGCGCCATGATCAACGCGATCGCTGCGCCGACTGTTGCGCCGAGCGCTGCGCCGCACACAAAGGCGGCAAGAGATCCCGCCTCCTGGCGCTCTGAATCCATTCCTTCACTGTACGTGTTCATGGCAATCCCTCCTCCTTCGCCGACGTGCGAAGGCTTTGTCACACGGCCCGTCTGCCGGTAATCAGCTGCACGAGTACGGCGACGACGGCAAGTACCAGCAAGATGTGGATGAATCCACCGAGCGTGTACGAGCTAACGACCCCCAGCAGCCACAGCAGCAACAACACGACGAAGAGTGTCCACAGCATGGTCATTCTCACAACGGTCGAACTCTCCGACGCGCATGGTTCAAGGAGTTTGGCGCGTGCGAAACCGCCGACCATCCGGTCCGCACTGCGTCCCGGAGCACGTGTCGTGCCAGACCACGGCCGGGCGCTCGACCGCAACGACCGACGTATTTCTCCTGATTTCCTTGTAAGAGTTGCAGCACCGCCAGCACATCCTGCATACCTCATCCACGCACGAACACGCGAGATCAGCTTTTCATCGTGGGAGATCAGCTTACGTCGTGACCGCGCATCGAACCGAGGGCACGGAACGTGCTGATGGCTTTTGCCATTGTGATGACTGAATGCAGGGAGGCACGTCGATGAGAGGACTCTTCGCTTTGGGCATCGTCCTGTTGCTCGTCGGACTCGGGGTGCTCGTATGGCCTGCGATTCCCTACACGGAACGGAAGAAGGCGATCGATATCGGTCCCATCGAAGTGCAGACGGAAACGGAGAAGCATGTCTTCGTGCCGCCGCTCGTGGGTGTCGCTGCCGCAGCATCAGGCGTAGCGTTGATCGCTCTTGGTCGTCGCAATGCGTAACGCCTCGTCTTCCGTCGTTCACCGTCGCATTCGAGCCGCGATGCACACGTCCGCTCGGCATATGACCGACAACGGCGCCGCGGAAGGCCGTGGGCGCATCTTGGTCGTCGAGCACGACCACGTGACACGCGAGACGCTCGCAATGATGCTGCGATACTACGGCTACGACGTGACCGTCGCAGGCGATG
>Ga0070674_100000165_pt1 | contig 30575 bp, 33 predicted proteins | sample KBSM33metaG_FD_65344 | JGI IMG/M metagenome (GOLD analysis project Ga0070674, IMG submission 65344) | Miscanthus rhizosphere microbial communities from Kellogg Biological Station, Michigan, USA - KBS M3-3 metaG | ecosystem: Host-associated > Plants > Roots > Rhizosphere > Soil ... | reverse complement strand
GACCCGGTGTATTTGAGCGAGCCGCTGGTTCGGAGCACCGAGTACCGCCTCAACGTCAATCAGCAGATCCCGCCGTATCCGTGCACGGTGGTCAACGAAGTGGATCGGCCCAAGGGCGTCGTGCCGCACTACCTGCCTGGCACAAATAACGACATCACGTGGTTCTCGCGCCGCTATGGCATCCCGATGGACGTCGTGAACGCCGGCGCCGCGAACATGTATCCGGAGATTCGCGCGAAGATCCCGCGCTCGATGGGTGGATTCGGTCCGGAGCCGCCTCCGCCACCAGCAACCCAGCCGAGAGCCCAGCGTCCGGCGCCCCGCGCCGGGCAGCAGTAGAGGCAGCAGTAGAGCCGTGCGGATCAGACGAACGTCAAACCTGTCGTTGCTTGCGCTCGGTATCGCCGTCGCGGCGCAGATCCCCCTCATCGGTCAGTCTCCGACCGTCGCGCCTTCCGGTCTTGTGAAGGCGCCGACGATCCAGCCGCCACCGGCAGGTGAGATCGAGATTCTTCCCGTTCGAGGAAACATCTACGCGCTCATGGGCGCAGGCGCGAACATCATCGCGTCCGTTGGCGCCGATGGCGTGCTCCTCGTCGATGCCGGAACGGCGCCGATGAGCGAGAAGGTGGTTACCGCTCTCGCGCAGATCCAGCGCGAGTGGTCCGCGCGGAACGAGCCCAAGCCGCCTGGCTGGGGTGCCGAGACGCGCTCGTCCGTCGTCGACCGTCACATCGTCGCGCCGTCCAAACCGATTCGCTACATCGTCAACACCGGGCCGACGGCCGATCACGTCGGTGGCAACGAGAAGCTGAGAAACGCGGGACGCACGTTCACCGGCGGCAACGTCGCCGGTGATATTCGCGATTCGGGAGAGGGCGCCGCGATTCTTGCGCACGAGAACGTCCTCAACCGACTCAGTCACGTCCCCGAAGGGCGGCCGGCGCCTTCGTCGGATGCGCTCCCAACGGACACGTATTTCACCGACTACTACAAGCTCAGTCACTTCTTCAACGGCGAAGGCGTGCAGCTTCTTCACACGCCAAAGGCCAACACCGACGGCGACTCGATCGTCTACTTTCGTGGAAGCGACGTAATCGCGCTGGGTGACCTGATGGCCACTGAGAGCTATCCGGTCTTCGACGTAGAGAAGGGCGGCAGCATCAACGGCATCATCGACGGCTTGAACGCGGTGCTCGATCTGGCGATCACTGAATTCCGTCTCGAAGGCGGGACGATGATGGTGCCCGGGCACGGACGGATTGTGGACTCGGGCGACGTGGCGTACTACCGTGACATGCTGACGATCATCCGCGATCGCATTCAGGACATGGTCGGCAAGGAGATGACGCTCGACGAGGTGAAGGCGGCAAGGCCGGCCGCCGACTACGACACCGAGTACGGCAACACGCCGGGCTGGACGTCGGACATGTTCATCGAAGCGGTCTACAAGAGTCTCGGTGGAGGGCGGACGCCTCCGCGACCCACGCGAGCGCCGGCGCGCAGAGGCGTTCAAAAATGAGGCGCGTCTACAAATCAAGACTCGCCCTACTCGTGCTCGGCGTGTGTCTGACGGCAACTCCCGCGCTCGCTCAACGCGGGCGCGGTGAGGCACTGACGCCTCGAGCTGCCGCTCCGATCGATCTGACCGGCTACTGGGTGTCACTCGTCACCGACGATTGGCGATGGCGGATGGTGACGCCGCCGAAGGGCGACATCCTGTACCTCCCGGTCAACGACGCGGGCAGGAAAGTCGCCGACGCGTGGGACCCGGCGAAAGACGAAGCCGCGGGGGACGCGTGCCGGGCGTATGGCGCAGCCGGCATCATGCACTTGCCGGGTCGCCTGCACATCACCTGGGACGGCGATACGGCTCTCAAGCTCGAGACCGACACCGGCCAACAGACGCGTCTCTTTGCGTTTGGCGCTGCGAAACCTGCCGGCGAGGCCACGTGGCAGGGTTCCTCGGTTGCGACCTGGGAACTGCCGGCCGGCGGTCGAGGTCGCGGTCGTGGCGCTGGTGGCGCCAATCCCTCTCGGCCCGGTACGTCGCTGCGGGTGGAGACCACGCATATGCGTCCGGGCTACTATCGCCGGAACGGCGTGCCGTACGGCGCGAACGCGCACATGACTGAGTGGTTCACGACGGTGTCCGAGCCAGATGGCAACACATACTTGGTCGTCACCAAGATGCTCGAGGATCCGCAATACATGAACGGTCCGTACGTGAGGACGGTTCAGTTCAAGAAGCAGCCCGACGCGGCTGGGTGGAGCCCCACGCCCTGTTCAGCGCGTTGAGCCGGATATGCAATCTGCAGTTGAGCGGGTATAGGAAATGCGTCTTTGTCGTTTCAATGACCATCGCCTCGGCGTCGTCGACGGACCAACCATTCGCGACGTGACGGCAGCGCTCGATGTGTTGCCGAAGCAGGGCTATCCGTTTCCGACCCACGATCTGCTGGTTGAGCATCTCGATCGAATCGTGGAGCGGGCTCGCACGTTGCTGAAGGGTGCGCAAGCGCTGGCCGCTGACTCCGTCACCTTGCTGAGCCCTGTCGGCAATCCCGGCAAGATCATCGCGGCGCCGGTCAATTTCGAAAAGCATCGCGACGAGGCGCGCAAAGACCCGCAACTCCACGGGAACAATCCCGGGAGCGCGTTCAGCATCCAGACGGCGGGTCTGTTTCTCAAGTCCACGAGCTCGCTCGTCGGTCCGGGCGAGGGCGTCGTAATTCGGCTTCCCGAACGGCGCACCGATCACGAGGTCGAGCTCGTTGTTGTGATCGGGAAGCGCGCGAACCACGTCACGCGTCAGGATGCGATGACGTATGTGGCGGGCTACGCGATCGGTCTCGATATTTCCATTCGAGGCTCTGAGGATCGCAGCTTCCGCAAGTCACCGGACACGTATACCGTGCTCGGGCCATGGCTCGTGACCGCCGACGAGATTCCCAATCCTGGCTCGCTTGATCTGCAGATCACGGTCAACGGCGAGGTTCGTCAGCAGTCGAACACGCGTCATTTCATTCTGGGCGTCGCCGAACTGATCGAGATGGCGTCGTCGATGTACACGCTTCACCCAGGGGATCTCATTTTCACCGGCACGCCGGAGGGAGTGAGCCCGATTCACGCCGGCGACAGCATCATGGCCACGATTGCAAACATCGGCAGCATGGCGGTTGCCGTGCGAGCCGAGGAACCGATCTCCGCGCCGGCTATGAGCGCCTCGTCCGCCGGCGCCTAGGACACAGACATGGAAGGCGCGAGCACGACGTTCTTCACGAAGCCCACGCTCACCGAAGAGCGGAAGGAGTTCTACCGTCGTCTCGAGGCCAAGGGTGCTGCACCGCTCTGGGAAGTCCTGGGAGCGATCATTCCGCCCGAGCCTCGACCTGAGATGGTTCCGGTGCTCTGGCACTACGACGAACTGCGCCCGTTGCTCCTGGAAGCAGGACACCTGCTTACCGAGAAGGAAGCCGAGCGACGCGTGCTCGTCCTCGAGAACCCCGGACTCCGCGGCAAGTCGCGAGTCACTGGCAGTCTCTACATCGGTCTGCAGCTGATCCTCCCGGGAGAAACCGCCCGCTGCCATCGTCATGCCACGTCAGCGCTCCGCTTTGTGCTCGAAGGGAGCGGGGCGTACACCGCCGTCGAAGGGGAGCGGACGACGATGAACCCGGGGGATTTCATCCTGACGCCGTCGTGGACGTATCACGACCACGGGAATCCGAGTGACGGCCCGATGGTCTGGCTGGATGGTCTCGATATCCCAATCGTCAACCTGTTCGACACGAGCTTCGCCGAACACTACCCGGGAGAGATCCAGCCGAATACGATCGCGTACGGTGACTCACTCGCGCGCTACGGCGCGAACATGCTGCCAGTCGACTATTCACCGACTCGACCCTCATCACCGATTTTCAATTACCCGTACGAGCGAAGCCGTCAGGCGCTCGAGCAGCTGAGGCGGAACGGCGCGCCGCATCCCTGTCATGGCATCAAGATGCGATTCGTGAACCCGGCGACGGGCGGCTACACGATGCCGACGATTGGCGCCTTCATGCAGTTGCTGCCAGCGGGATTCAGCGGTGCCTCCTATCGTCAGACCGACTCCACGATCTACGTCGTCGTCGAAGGGCAGGGGCGAACGCGCATCGGCGACCAGGTGTTCGACTGGCGCCCGCGCGACATCTTCGTCACGCCGTCCTGGGCGCCGGTCGCGCACGAAGCGCAGTCGGAGTCGGTGTTGTTCAGTCTCTCCGATCGTCCCGCGCAGCAAGCGCTTGGCTTGTGGCGCGAGCAGGTGCCGTTGAAATGAAGGTGGCGTGCAGGGCGGGTCTAAAGACCCGCCCCTACGGGACAAACCTTGCCGGTAGTAGAGGCGGGCCTTCAGGCCCGCCTTGGAGTTGACATGACTCACATCACTCGATGCGTGGCGCTTGCTGTGATCGTGCTGACGGCCGGCGTGTCTCCGACATTCGCGCAGGTCGATTTCTCCGGTGAATGGGCGCCGCGTTTCTGGGAGGACCAGCCGGAGCGCGTTCCAGGCCCCGAGCTCGGTGACTATCTGGGCATCCCGATCAGCGACGCCGCGCGGTTGCGCGCGGAATCGTGGGACGCGTCGATCCAGACGCTGCCCGAGTGGCAGTGCCGGCCACACTCGGCCGACTACATCTGGCGCGGACCGTCCCCGCTGCGGATCTCGAAGGAGGTCGATCCCGTTTCGCGCGAGATCGTCGCCTTCCATGCCGAGTGGCTTCGCTCGGTCGATCGAGCCGTGTATCTCGATGGGCGCCCGCATCCTCCTGCCGATGCGCTCCATACGTGGGCAGGCTTTTCGACAGCCAAGTGGGACGGCGACATCCTCACGGTTACGGTGACGCATTTGAAGGAAGGCTACCTGCGCCGCAATGGTCTTCCACGCAGTGACAGGGCGACCCTGACAGAGCACTGGATCCGGAATGGCGACTTCCTCACGGTCGTAGCGATCGTGAACGATCCGGTCTATCTGACGGAGCCGTTCATCCGCACGACCGACTACGAGCTGAGTCTGACCCAGCAGGTCCCGCCCTATCCGTGTGGCGTCGTGCAGGAAATCGACCGCGGAGAAGGAGAGGTTCCGCACTATCTGCCGGGCACCAATCCCTATACGAAGGAGTTCGCGATCAAGCATGGCTTGCCCATCGAGGCGACTCGCGGGGGCGCGGCCACGATGTATCCGGACTTCAAAGAAAAACTGAAGACACTACCGCCCGCAAAATAGGCCGGAGCCGACATGCCCGCACAGGTCGTTGCCACGTTGCCCCGCGCCTGGTTGTTGCCGATCGCTCTCGTCGCATTCGTCCTCGTGGCGCCGCCCGCACACATGGCGGCGCAGCAGGTCTCCTCGAGTCAGATTCAAAACCCGTCGAGTCTGATGCAAATCCTGCCTGTTCGCGGAAACATCTACGTGCTGCAGGGTGCCGGCGCGAACATCACCGTGTCGATCGGCCGCGATGGTGTGTTGATGGTGGACAGCGGCCTGGCGTCGATGGGCGAGCAAGTGCTCGCGGCGATTCGTCGCCTGCAGAATCAGATCGATCTGCGAGACAAGCCACCGGGCTGGGGAGCTGAGACGCGATCGAGTGTCGCCAGCCGAAACATCGAGACGCCGGCAAAGCCGATCCGCTACATCATCAACACTCACGTGCATGCCGATCATGTCGGCGCGAACGAATTGTTGCGACGTTCGGGGATGACGTTCACGGGCGGCAACGTCGCGGGGAATATCTCGGACGCAGGCGAGGGCGCCGCCATCATGGCGCACGAGGCCGTGCTCAATCGGATGACTTCTACGGCTGGTGGTGCGACGCCCGCGCCTGCGGATGCGCAGCCAACCGACACCTACTACACGGACACGATGAAGCTGAGTCACTTCTTCAACGGCGAAGGAGTTCAGCTCATTCACCAGCCGGCGGCGCACACGGATGGCGACACGCTGGTGTGGTTTCGCGGTTCCGACGTCATTGCTGCCGGCGATCTGTTCTCCACGACGACCTACCCGGTCATCGACGTCAAGCAGGGCGGCTCGATCAACGGCGTCGTCGAGGGTTTGAACCGAATTCTGAGGTACTGCATCGCGGAATTCCGCACGGAAGGCGGCACTCTTGTCATCCCGGGTCATGGGCGACTGAGTGATTCGGCGGACGTGGCCTACTACCGGGACATGGTGACGATCCTTCGCGATCGCGTCAGCGCAATGGTGGCAAAGGGTCTGACCCTCGCCCAGGTCAAAGCGGCGAAGCCGACGGCGGACTACGAGCCTCGCTATGGAGCGACGAGTGGCCCGTGGACGACGGATCAATTCATCGAGGCCGCGTACGTGTCGCTCGGTGGCGGAAAGGCGGCAGCACCGAAGCCTGCGCCGGGGCGGTCAAAGTGATGCGGGCCTGGATGGTTGTTGCGTGTGTGGCCTGCGTGTTGTTGCCGCAGGCGGGCCTGAAGGCCCGCCTCTACGACACGACAAGTAGAGGCGGGTCTTTAGACCCGCCTGTGAACGACGTGCCGAGTTTGGGCGGGTCTTTAGACCCGCCCGCGCAACTCGCGCAGCGAGGAGGGCGGCAAGGTGGCGCGCCATCGGCACGCGCTGCAGCACCTGTCGATCTCACCGGCCTCTGGGTCTCGATCGTCACCGAAGACTGGCGCTGGCGGATGCGCACGCCGCCGAAAGGCGACTACGCGAGCCTGCCATTGAACGATGCGGCGATTAAAGTCGCCGACACGTGGGACCCGGCGCGCGATGCCGCAGCCGGCGAACAATGCCGCCCATTCGGCGGCGCCGCGATCATGCGAGTGCCTGGGCGCATTCGTATCAGCTGGAACGACGACACCACGATGAAAGTGGAAACGGAGGCGGGCACGCAAACGCGCTCGTTCGTCTTCGGATCGGTTCAGCCCGGCGAGCCGAGTTGGCAAGGGGTCTCAGTGGCCAACTGGCAGGCAGCGGGTGGCGCTGGCGGTCGTCGTGGTGGAGGTCCGCCGCGGGGGGGATCGTTGCGTGTCGTGACGACGAATCTGAAGCCCGGCTATCTGCGGCGAAACGGTGTCCCGTACAGCGCGAACGCCCGCGTCACCGAGTACTTCAATCGCGTCAACGAATCGACTGGCGACTCCTGGCTGATCGTAACGACGATGGTCGAGGATCCGCAGTACCTGAACGCTCGATTCGTGACAAGCTCGCACTTCAAGAAGATCCCGGACGACTCAGCCTGGAAACCGACTCCATGCGAGTAGTACGCCTGGCTCTTGTCATCGCGCTTGCGATGCCGGTCGTCGCGGCCGCGCAGACCGCCACCGATGTCGCTGAAGGGAAGAAGCTGTTCGGCGGCTTGTGCGTGACGTGTCACGGCTTCGACGGAACCGGCGGCGCGGGCCCTCCACTCAATCGGCCTCGGCTGCTGTCCGCCCCTGACGATGCCGCGCTACGAAACGTCATCGCCGAGGGGATTCCCAATCGCGGCATGCCGAGAGTGCGTCGCGTCACCGACGACGAGATGCGTCAGCTCGTGGCGTACGTGCGTTCGATTGGAAAGGTTGCACGCCCCGCGGTGCGCGGCGACGCTGCGCGTGGCGGACAGTTGTACGCCAAGCTCGGATGCGCGGGCTGTCACATCGTCAATGGGACCGGTGGGAGCCTCGGGCCTGAGCTGACCAACATCGGGTGGATCCGCGGACCTGAGTACCTGCGCCAGGCGGTGCTCGAGCCGGCGGCGCGACTCCCGCAAGGGAACCTGCCGATTCCCGCGCGCGGCTACGACGAATACCTCCCGGTGACGGTGGTGACGAAGGACGGGGCGGAGATTCGCGGCATTCGTCTCAATGAGGACGTCTTCACGATTCAGATCCGCGACGCGACGGGGAAGTTTCACTCGGTTCGCAAGAGCGACGCCGCCGTCATCCGGAAAGAAACGGGGGCCAGCTTGATGCCGAGTTTTGCAAACCGGCTCGCTGCCGGTGAGATTGACGACCTCGTCGCGTATCTGTCGAGACTCGGAGGCGCGCTGTGACGAGAAGAACCGGGACTCGGGATTCGGGATTCGGGATTCGAGGGTTCGCGATTCGCACCACACTCTCGTTCGCGTTGCTGCTGTGGGCATTCGTCGCGTCTGCACAGGCCCAAGTGCCGTACGAGCGGCTGCTCAAGGCGGAGAGCGAGCCTCAGAACTGGATCACGTACGCGGGATCGTACAAGTCCCATCGCTACTCGGCGCTCGATCAGATCAATCGCAAGAACGTGGCATCGCTGAAGCTCGCGTGGGCGTATCAGATCCAGCGCGCCGGCATCGTCGAGACGTCGCCACTGGTCGTTGACGGCGTGATGTATCTGACGGAGCCGCCGAGCACGGTGACGGCACTCGACGTTCGCAGCGGGCGGCCGCTCTGGACCTACTCGCCGAACATTCCTCCTGACGTCATCGTCATCGGATCGCCGCCCGTCAATCGGGGCGTTGCGATTCTCGATGATCTCGTCTACGTCGGGACGGTGCACGGTCACCTGATCGCGCTCGACTCGAAGTCGGGTACCGTCCGGTGGGATATCGCCGTCGGCGACAACAAGTCCGGCTATTACCTGACGCTCGCGCCGCTCGCGCTCGACGGAAAGATCGTCGTGGGTGTGTCGGGTGCCGAGACCGGCATTCGCGGTTTCATCGACGCATACGATGCGAAGACGGGCAAGCTCGCGTGGCGTACGTACACGATCCCCGCGCCGGGTGAGCCCGGCTTCGAGACGTGGGGCAAAGGCAACGGCTGGCAGACCGGAGGCGGTTCAACCTGGTTGACCGGCTCGTTCGATCCCGAACTGAATCTCCTCTACTGGGCGACCGGTAATCCCGCGCCTGACTGGAACGCCGACAATCGACCCGGCGACAACCTTTACACCGACTCGGTACTAGCGCTCGATCCCTCGAACGGAAAGATCAAGTGGCATTTCCAGTTCACGCCTGAAGACGTGCACGACTGGGACTCGAACGAAACGATGATCCTCTTCGAGGCGCAGATCGCCGGACGCGATCGAAAACTGCTCGCGCAGGCGAATCGCAACGGGTTCTACTACGTGCTTGATCGGGCGACGGGAGAGTTCCTCTCTGGTGTTCCCTACGCGAAACAGACGTGGGCCGACGGGCTCGATGCGAAGGGACGCCCGATTCGCAAGAAAGGGATCGCGCCCAGCATCGAGGGGACGCTGGTCTTTCCGAACATCGGAGGCGCGGCCAACTGGTTCAGCCCAAGCTACAGCCCGCAGACGAAGCTGTTCTATCAGGCGGCGCGCGAGATGGGCACGGTCTACTTCAAGGGCGCGGCCGAGTACAAGCCAGGGACCGCGTTCACCGGCGGCGGCGGCCGTCACGTCCAGGGTGACGACGCGTCCGGCGCGGTCCGGGCGCTGGATGCCACGACCGGAAAGATGAAATGGGAGTTCCCGCTGTTGTCGCCCGGCTATACCAGTCTGCTGTCGACGGCGGGCGGGCTCGTCTTCGGCGGATCGGAAGAAGGCAACTTCTTCGCGCTCGATGCCGAAACGGGCAAGCCGCTGTGGGACACACAAATCGGCGGCGCTGTGCGTGGCATCCCGATGTCATATGCTGTTGACGGCAAGCAGTACATCGCGATCGCTGCTGGGTTTACGTTGTTTGTCTTCGCGCTGTAATTAACGAATTACGAGTATCAGCGTGCTAAACGCCGTCGAAGCTCTCACACGTCTTCGCGAAGGTAACCGTCGGTTCGTAGCCGGTGAGACGTCGTCGGCGCTCTCGAGCAGCGCGCGCCGCGAGGCGCTGGTGGCCGGCCAGGAGCCGTTCGCGATCATCCTTGGCTGCTCCGACTCGAGAGTTCCGGCAGAGCTCGTCTTCGACCAGAGTTTCGGCGATTTGTTCGTCATCCGCGTTGCCGGCAACATCGTCGCTCCATCGCAGGTTGGCAGCGTCGAGTTTGCGGCGTCGCGCTTCGGGACACCGCTCGTTGTCGTGATGGGCCACACGCAGTGCGGCGCCATCTCGGCCACACTCGAAGAACTGCAGGGTGGGGCGACGAATCAGTCGCGCAACCTGCGCTCTATCGTCGATCGGGTTCGCCCGTCAGTCGAAACGTTGCTCGCCGGCAGGCGGCAGCAAAGTACCGACGATCTCGTCCGCGAGGCCGTGCGCGCCAACGTCCGTGCCTCGGTCAATCATTTGCGGCACGGGTCCGAGTTGCTGGAAAAGCTCATTCAGGCGACCAGTCTGCTGGTGGTCGGCGCCGAGTATTCGCTCGAGACCGGTGTCGTCGATTTCTTCGAGAACGTTCCCGCCACTGCACAGCAGGGTCTGTTCGGCACGGTGGGACTCGTCCAATAGCCACGCCGGGTTCTCGAGACATCCAATCGCTCTATCGCGGACTGTTGGCGTAGAATCTCCGCGGAGGCGGGTCCCCATGAAGCATCGCGTCCTCGTTGCGCCGGCCGCGGTCGTGCTGGCGGCATTGTCCTTATCCACCGTTACTGCCCAGAGTCCCAGGGCGAGCAGTACTAATGCGACCGGCGCAGCCCTTCCGCGCACCGTGGACGGGCACCCCGATATGCAGGGCTTTTGGACGAACGACACGGTGACGCCGCTCGAGCGTCCCGCGGAGTTCGGCGAAAGGGCCGTCATCTCCGCCGAGGAGGCCGCCGCGTACGCCAAGAAGCGGATGGACCAGTTCCTTGCGCAACCCAAGGACGACATCCACTACGACGATGCGATCTGGCAGGGCGAGAACTACGGGAAGCAGACGACACTGCGAACGTCGCTCGTGACCGACCCGAGCAATGGCCGGCTTCCATCGTTGACGCCGGAGGGGCAGGCGCGTTCGGCGGAGCGGGCGAGGCGAGGCGGCGCCGGGGGACCGTCAGACAGCGCGCAGAGCCGCACGCTCGCCGAGCGCTGCATCTCGTGGGGCAACGTTGGCCCGCCGATGATCCCGCCGACCTACTACGCGAACATGCAGATCATGCAGGCGGCCGATCACGTGGCCATCCGTCATGAACTGATGCACGACGTGCGCCTGATCAGGCTCGATGCGGCGCCGCGTCCAGGCCCCAACGTGCAATGGATGGCGGGTGATGCACGCGGGCGCTGGGAGGGCGACACGTTCATCGTCGAGACGACCAATTTCACCGAGGAAACGCCCTTCAGAGGGCCGCCTCGAACGACGCGGCAGGACATCACGACGAGCACCCAGCTCAAAGTCACCGAGCGGTTCACGCTGGTGGACCGCGACACGATCCGCTACGAATTCACCGTGAACGACCCTGGCACGTGGACTCGGCCCTGGTCCGGCGAGATCCCCATGCGGAGGATCGACGGCCCGATTTACGAGTACGCCTGTCATGAGGGTAACTACGGTCTCGCCAACATCCTGAGGGCGGCAAGGGTTCAGGAGGCCAACGCACGATAAGATAGCGCCCATGCAGGATCTCATCCGGCAGCTCCTGGTCGAGCTCGGCGAAGACCCGGCTCGTGAGGGGCTGGTCCGGACACCACAACGCGTCGAAAAGGCGCTGAAATTCCTCACGAGCGGCTACGACGCGGACATCGACAAGGTCCTCAACGACGCCCTCTTCACGGTGGACTACAACGAGATGGTCATCGTGAAGGACATCGATTTCTACAGCCTCTGCGAGCATCACTTGCTGCCGTTCTTCGGCAAGTGTCACGTCGCGTACATTCCTCAGAGACATGTCATCGGTCTGAGCAAGATCCCTCGACTGGTCGACGTCTTCGCGCGGCGGCTCCAGGTCCAGGAGCGAATGACCAACCAGATCGCCGAAACCATTCGTCAAAAGATCGACCCGCTTGGCGTGGCGATTGTCTGCGAAGGGACTCACCTCTGCATGTCGATGCGTGGGGTCGAGAAGCAGAATTCATTCGCCGTGACGAGCGCGATGCTCGGCGCGTTTCGTGACAACGTTCGTACGCGGATGGAGTTTCTCGAATTAATCAAGGGGAGAGCCGGCGGGTCGCTGGCGTCGAGCCCAGCGGGGCTCGCCTGCATTGCCGACTGAGGTCCGTATCCGCGTGCGAATCGCAACCCTTCTGATCGTTGCCGCGCTTGCCGGCCAGGTCGTGCTCTTGGCGCAGACCAAGCCTCGTCCGCCGGCCCGTCGTCCCGCAACCGTACCGCTCAAGACCGAAGAGGCGATGGTGAACTGCCCGACCGTTCTCGGAGAGGGCGCCAAGACCGGGCGTATGTTCTGCGACGTGCTGATCGAGCGCGAACCCATAGCCGGTGTCGTCATTTCATTCCCGCCCCACACCGGCGACGTGACGCTCAGCTTCACGCTCCACAACCGGCACACCTATTCAGAGGACGAGGTCAAGAATAAGCGGGCGTATCACCGCTACACCGCGTCAATCGGAGTGATGGCGCTGGACAATACGCTTCTCAGTCGCGCGATCGTGCAGAACGAGTTCCGCACGCCGGCCGATCTCGTCGACCGCGTGCTGGGCGGCGCGGGTCAGGGTGGGCTGAAGGCCGTCGCGCCGACCGGGGCCGAGAATATCGTCTTGACGATCCCCGAGATGGAGCAGGGCGTCAGCCTGCTCGGCGAGAAGCTATCGGTGATCCGCGTCGATGGCAAGGACGACTTCTCGACGCCCGGACGACCGATCGCGATCGTCAGCAACGTGATGATCGAATACCGTCCCGCGCCTCCGCGTCCGTCAGTCTCTACGCCACGGCGGCCCCCCCAGAAGTAGGACCTCCGTGGTCTTCGTCGCCTTCGTGAGCTTCGTGCTCGCCGTGCCTATTTACTGAGGCGAACGATCTGGTTCTGCAACTGCTGGAACACCGGCGCCACGTCGGCTGCGGTCGCCGCGTAGTAGTACTTTCCTTCGAACTGCGTGTTGTTGAAGTCGGGCGATGTGACATCGTTGGCGACCCGTTTCAGCACGCTCTCCGACGTCTCCGGCCTGGTGCCCAATGGAAGTGTGACAAGCGAGCCCATACCGATCGCGAAGATACGAATCGGCTGGTCGCCCGTCATGTCCGAACGCGCGGCGTTCGCGATGATCTCGACCAGGTTGGTGGCGGCGTTGCGGATGTTCCGCACGTGCGCGGGGTACTTGCCCTGCGCGGCGTTGTAGTTCAGGAGGCCGCGCCGAGAGCTTTGCGCGCCGCCGTCCACTTGCAGCGTGTTGCTCTGGAACGGGAACGAGGTCGGGATGCCGGCGCTCCGGTGGTACGAATGCGTGCTGTTTGCCGGCAGCCACGGCATGCTGGCCGACACCGATCCATCCATATAGTTGGTGCCCGACTTCGAGTAGCTCGGACTGCGGACACCGGACTCCGCGTCGTAAAGACCCTGAATGACCGGATTGTCCGTGGTGATGTTGCCCGGATCGGGGGTGACGTGCGGGAAGTCCGATGTCGACACGCTCTTGGAGATTCCCGATCCGTCCCACAGTCCGGGCACGCCGTTGGCCGATCCGTCAGTGAACAGCACGATGACGCGGAGACCTGACTGCGATCCGTTCGGGACCGAACGGACTTCATCCCAGCCACGATAGAGGCCTTCGGCCATCGGCGTCCAGCCACCAGGCAGCGAGCTCGGAATGGCGGCTATCATCCCCGACTTGTTGAAGCCGCGCGACGATGGCATCTGTTGGATGACATCCGCTCCGAGGCCGTAGGTAATGAGAGCCAGGCGGTCGCCGCTGGCATCGAACGCATCGATGAACGAGGCCGCTGCGGACGCCACAGCCGGCCACGCCGAGCCGAGCGATCCGGAGACGTCGAGCACGAGCGACAAGTCCACCATGCGTCGCTGCGCTTCGCCCGTGGCGTTGACCGTCACGTTATTGAACCCGCCGAGGATCATGAACGTGGTCGGCACGACTGCCGTCGCCTGCACGGTGACGATGTTGACGCCGGTTGCCGTTACGACGCGCGACGAGAAGAAGCTGGGATCGCTGCTCGGATCGGTCGACGACGAAGTGCCCATGAAGCCGTTGGGGAAGTTGGCCCTGTACACACGTGCCGCTTCACCCGCGGGATTGCCGCCGTTCAGGTTACGTGCCGCCGCCAGCGCCGCGCCGTCAACCGCCTTCGTCAGTTGTGCCTTGACGACGTAGGAGCGGCCGGTATCGACGGCCAGCCCGGTGAAGAGCAATCCTGTCGTGATGAAGATGGCCATGTAGATGAGGGTGACCCCTCGTTCACTGGCCAGTCGAGATCGTCGTGTGATCATGTCGTCCGCTCTCCCCTCAATGACCCTTCCGATCGAGGGTCTCAATCCGAGTAAGACCCTTCCGGTCGAGAGTCTCAATCCGAGTAAGACCCTTCCTTTCGCGGGTCTCAATCAGAAGTACGCAATCGAATACAGCGTGCTCGGCACAGCAACTCCGAATCCGCTCAGGGGAGTGATCAGATTGTGCCTGGTGAAAATCTCGGTGACGTAGAGCGACCCGTTCAACGCGATCGTGAGGTTGGCAGGGAGAGTCGGTACCTGGATGCGCGTGTCGGTGTCGGCATTGACCGCCTGGTAGTCAGGGCCGGCGCTGTACGCCCCGCTGCCGGCCGTTCGCAACACACTCTGCACGCCGGTGAGACCGCCAAACTCGTATCGCTGGTAGGCAATCACGTTGTTGTAGTTGGGCGTGCCCACAGTCGTGCCGCGGCGAAGGACGGTGAAGATGATGCGCGACTGGCTGGCGGCGGTGAAGTCCACCGGGCGCGTGCTCATGGTGCGCAGGGCGGTCACCGCGTCGTTGATGGTGACGTCGCGCGAGATCAGGTTCGAGCCTTCACGCGTCAGTTTCGTCACGACGTGCTGATCGAGCAGGGCATAGCCCACCTCGATGACGCCGAGCGCCACCAGGAGAATGAACGGCATGATCAGGGCGAACTCGACGAGGCTCTGCCCGCGCTGAGTCGCTACCCGTTGCTTCAGTTCCATCTCGCCTCGTTCTTCATCGCCGATTCGACTCGGACGTTGACCTGGCCGCCGGTGAAGAACGGCCGGATGAGGGGGGTCATGATGGTCCAGTTGTAGTTGACCGTGACCCTGCCGATGTCCCCGGGGCCGCCGGCGGCGCCGGTCACCCAGGTACTCGTGTTGGGTGCCATGAAGCTGAACGTGAACGCGCTGTCGGGCAGCGTGATCGTCGGTGTCGCCGTCCGCATCGCGGCCATGATCGACTGCTCACGTGTCAACCCGGGCGTGGCGGTATTGGTGATGGCGAAGCGCGTCGCCTGGCTGACACCGCTCTCGAGTGACAGGTAGATATAGAGCAGCGCGCCAAAGTCGACGACTGAAAAGGTCAGGAGCAGGAGCAACGGCGTGATGAGCGCGGCCTCGATCAATGTCGAGCCGCGCGCGCTGCGCAACCGGCCCAGTCTGCGTTTGCGTAGGTTGGCCATAAGCGTCATGACAGTGAGATCACCCGCGCTTTCGAGCCGGTGCTCTGCGGCTGCTTGGTCTTTTCATCAGCGACCTCGTCGAGCTTGTCGACCAGCGCGGCAAACCCGCATTGATTGGGATCGAAGACGCCCCATTCGTTCTGAGCGGCCGGCGCCTTTGCCTGGCGCGGCGGGGCTGTTTTCGCGCTCTTCGTGGCGCGCTTGCCCTTCTTGCGGCCGCCATTGGCGTCGGCCGCGGTGGCCGGAGCGCTCTCGACCGCAGTAGCACGTTCCCCAATCACTGGGGCTGCGGCGGCCGTCTTCGGTGCCGGCCGCTCTCGTTGAGGGACGGCCGGGGTGATGAGTTCTGTTTCGAGCTCGCTCAGATCCGGTTCGACTGAAAGTTCGTAGACGTCGACCGTCTCGGTGACAGGATCGACGGGCGCGCGCTGCGTCGTTGCCGCGGCGCGAGGGTCGCCGTCCATGGGTTCTTCGTCGAGCACTTCGACCACGTCTGTCAGATCCACTTCGAACGATGCAGGCGTCTCTGCTGCAACGACCACGGGTTCAGCCTCGGTTGGTGCCTCAGCCGGTGACTCCGGCACGCCGACTGGCGATTCACCCTTCCGAGGAGGCTTGCCCCACGCGGCTCTGATGGCGGCGAGAGCGGCCTTGAACGACGGCGTCGCTTTGTTCTCGTCCACGTCTTGCCCAGAGGGGGTACGTGGCACGACAGCGACGGCGCTTCCTCGATCTGCGGCTCTTCGATCTGCGGCTCTTCGATCTGCGGTTCTTCGATCACGGTCCGGCTAAAGCCGGACGCTACGACCGACTCGATGACTGGCTCGACGACGTCTGCATCGGCCCGAGCCTCTGCCTCGATGACCTCTTCGACGCGGGGCTCGAAGACTTCTTCGATCACTGGCTCCGCGACCGCTGAGACGACCACGACGGGCGTCACGGGTTCATCCGCGAGGGCCTCTTCGACCGGAGCAGGGTCGCTCACGGCTTCTTCCTGCCACGTCGTCGCCGCCTCGACCGGGCTTTGTTCGTACTCAGTCGCGACCGGCTCGGTCGATGGAGCGCTTGCCTCTTCCTGAATCGGGCTTTCGTAGTCGACGGGGATTTCCTCGTCTGGTACCCACGCCTCCTCGTACGCGACCGGGGTCGGCTGGTAGATAGGTGTCTCTTCGACCGGAGGTCTATCGAGGAGGTCCGCACGCCAGGCAACCGGTTCCGGATCTGCTTCGGCCTCGGGCTCCGGCTCGGGCGCCGCCCACGACGCGCTGACAGCCGGTGCGTCTTCGCTATACGCAGCCGTCCACTGTTCCTCGGCGATCACCGGCTCCGCGACTTCTTCCCGTTCCACGGCGGCGGGCGACTGGTCGCTCGACGAGGCATGACGTTTCTCTTCGGCTGCGCGCGCGAGGTATTGCTCGATCTCGTCGGCGAAGACCTTCGGGTCGCATCCGTCGATGGTCGGAGCCTCGGACTTCGAACGCCGGCGCAGCGAGAAGCCGAGGCGCTTGGTCTTCTTCGGGGCCTGGCTCAGTACGGGGATACGAAGCGTCTGCACGTGCGCACCCGCGGTGCCGAGGTCGCGCAGGTACTCGTCGAGCACACCGTCGTCGAAGGGCGACATCAACGGAGACGTCAGGATCAGATCCGGGATGCGATCCTCGAGCGCCAGGAGTCCCTCGCCGACTTCAGCCGCCTGTACGAGATCCACCGGGAGACGGCCCTGTATCAGCGTGGCGAGCTGGGCTGCCTCGTGAGGATCGGCGACGATGACGAGAATCAGTGGCATGTCGTGTAGCCGCTTACGTTCGCAACATGAACAGAACCAGTACTGTCGCGGCGACCGCGAAGATCACCATGGGCGCGTGTTCGACACTCTGATCGCGCGCCGCCTTGTACATAAGGGTCGACACGTTCTCGATGTCTGACCCGACGCCCGCGATCTGCGCGGAGCTCGGAGGCGTTGTCAGCAGGCCATAGACGCGCTCTCTTACGCGATCGTCAATCGACACGAGTGCCACCAGCAGCACCAGGACTGCTCCGATAGAAACGAGGGCGTCACTGACTACGCGTCGCATCGTCCTATTACCTTTTGTGACACTCCCACCTTCCACCCTCACGCAAGTGCCGTTCCGCGCCCGCTGATTAGCGCCAACACGCTGTCTCTTCGTCGGTTGATGCGGCAGGCCTCGAGAAGACAGGGCCAGGTCACGCACGGATTTCGTCTGCGCGTTTACAGATCCGCCGCTGGAGTGTCCGCGCGCGGGCAGCGTGCCAAATCGATTGGTCTCGTTTCAGCACACAACCATCAGGTACGGAATCGATGGTTCGCTTACGAAGCTGGAGATCGACACGGACTCTCACCAGTGCCGTGTCGTGCAGCGACCCTGCGGTCCAAACGCAGGTCAACTCGCTGTGACATCTGCACTTCAACCCCACTTCGCATGCATCGATAGCTCTGCTGGCATGGCCGTTGCGCTCAGCTAGCCCGTGGTCGCGGTCACGCCGCATTTGAGCTGGCCGCTTTCGGAACATTGGCGTGTGCGGCAACTGAACGCACCAAGGAAAGGGACCTTATGAACCTTATTGCTCGTTTGCGCGCGCTGCTGCGCGGCACCTCTGGTCAGGACCTGTTGGAATACGCGCTTCTCGTTGCGCTGATCGCGCTCGTCTGCGTCGCCGTGATCACGTCGACCGGCACGAACGTGCAGACCATCTTCCAGCGCATCTCGACGGCACTGCAGACCGCGACGCCGGCCGCTCCGTAACCGGTAGGCGGTATTTCGATGGCTGACCGGACGAAGAGCGGGTCTCGCCGGCCCGCTCTCTCGTTCGTCTCCACTGACCGGACACCAGAGAGCACGACGAACATGACGCAACAAGCAGTCGACTTCTTGCTGAAGCAATCAGCTCTGGACGATGAATCCGGCCAGGACCTCCTCGAGTACGCATTGCTCGTGGCGCTCGTCGTGCTCGTCGCGATCGGTGCCGTCACTGCCGTCGGCACCACCATCAACACGGTTTTCTGGTCGTACATCTCCGGAGTCATGAGTGCCATCTGAAGCTCTCGCTCTCACCATCGTCAGCGCCGGCACTGGCCTGGCCGCGGTGATCGATCTCCGCACGCGGCGCATTCCGAATGCGCTGACGGGCGCGCTCGCCGTCATCGGCATCGGGATCGCGGCGGCGAAGCTCGGTCCTGTCGGACTCGGCGGCGCCCTGCTCGGGTGCGCACTCGGCCTCGCGTTCATGCTGCCCGGGCATCTGTTCGGGGCGACGGGCGCGGGCGACGTCAAGTTATTCGCCGCGGCGGGTGCGTTGCTGGGCCCCGCGACGACTGTTCAGGCATTTCTCTATACCGCGATCGTCGGCGGCGCCCTCGCCGTGGCGATTGCGATCCGTCGCCGGCGCCTGCGTCAGACGCTGGGCGCGACGGCGCGACTCGTGTCCGAAGGATCGGCGGGTGCTGCCGCAATCGAAGCACCCGAAGCGGACAACCGCTTCGCGTACGCGCCGGCGATAGCGGTCGGCGTCGTCATGGCGGCGTTGCTGTAACGAAAAGGAAGAGGGAGCTCGTCACATATGGCTCGCATGCGAGTGTTCATTGTCTTGGCCCTGGCGATCGCTGCCGGCGGCACCTTCGCGTTCGGCACGTATCGCTACATGCAGAGCGTGCCGGCCCGTGCGGCGGAGGTGCCGACGAGTCACGTCGTGGTCGCCGCGTCGGACCTGCAGCTCGGTGCTGAGCTGAAGGCCAGCGACCTTCGCGCAATCCAGTGGCCCGCCGGTGCGGTGCCCGAAGGCTCGTTCTCGAACCCGGAGGAGCTGGTGGGACGCGGTCTCATTCTTCCGGTCGTCCAGAACGAACCGTTCCTTCCGAGCAAGCTCGCGCCGAAGGAAGCGGGCGCGGGATTGCCGCCGGTGATTCAGCCTGGCTATCGCGCGCTGTCGGTGCGCGTCAACGATGTTGTCGGCGTCGCCGGCTACGTGCTTCCGGGCACGCGGGTCGACGTCGTCGCGACGGTGAACCCGACGCAGCAGCCGACGGACATCACGTCGAAAGTGATTCTCACGAACGTGCTCGTGCTCGCCGCTGGAACCAAGATCGAGCGCGACGTCGAGAACAACAAGCCGGTTCAGGTGAACGTCGTCACCATGCTCGTCAACCCTGACGAGGCCGAGCGCCTGACGCTCGCGAGCACCGAAGGAAAGATTCAGTTGGCGCTTCGGAACCCGATGGATCAGACCGCGCCACACACAGCCGGCGTGCGTCCAGCCGGCCTGATAGGTTCGGGAGTCTCCGCGCCAGTGCGCCGGGTGGCGGCCAACACCGCTGCGCCTCGGACGGAAGTCGTTAAACCTGCGCCGCTTCCCACGGTCGAAATCATCCGTGGCGACAAGCGCGCGCAGGAAGCTGTGGCTCAGGAGTAGGTGAGATGCGAATGACACGGCAGACAGCAGCACGGATCGCCGCATGCGGCGTCCACATGTTCATCATCGGGGTGTTCGGCGCCCACCAGACGTACGCGCAGGCTCAGCCTGGGCTGCGCGTGGGAGCGGCCCCTGCCGCGCTGCCGGCCGGGACGGCGCCCATTGTCGACGGTAGCGAGGCACGAGCGGTCGAGCTCACCGTCGGCCGATCGACGCTGGTCGAGGTCGGTTCGCCGATCGCGCGCGTCTCGCTCACAAGTGCCGATATCGCCGACGCACTGGTCACCGGGCAGACCCAGTTGCTCGTGCACGGCAAAGTGCCGGGCGCGATCTCCATGTTCGTGTGGGACCGCGCCGGCCAGGTGAAGCGATACGAGATCGCCGTGCAGCGTGATCTCGCTCGCCTCAACGAGCAGGTGAGGGAGCTGTTCCCGGGAGAACAGATTCAGGCGCACAGCAACGGCAAGGCCGTCGTGCTCTCTGGAAAGGTCTCGAGCAAAGAGATCGCCGAGAAGGCAGTCGCCGTTGCCTCCGGCTACGTCGAGAAGCCTGCTGACGTGACGACGCTGCTGCAGGTGCAGGTCGGACCCCGGAGCAATCAGGTCCTGTTGCGCGTCCGCTTTGCCGAAGTCAGCCGCTCGGCGATGTCCGAGTACGGCATGTCGCTCTTCACGGGCCCGACCGGCATCAACAACACCCTGGGCCGCACGACGACGCAGCAGTATCCGGCGCCGGCGTATACCGACCTGGCTTGGCAGAAGGCTGGCTCAGACTTCGGCTCTGACGTCGTGAGTTCAGAGGGCAAGCTGAATTTCAGCGACTTCCTCAACGTGTTCCTGTTGAACCAGAAGTACGACCTCGGCGTGCTGATCAAGGCGCTGCAGAACAAGGGACTGTTCCAGAGCCTGGCTGAACCGAACCTGGTGGCCGAGAGCGGAAAGGAAGCCAGCTTCCTCGCCGGTGGCGAGTTCCCGGTGCCAATCGCCCAGGGATCGGGCGCCAATATCGGCGTGTCGGTCATGTTCAAGGAATTCGGTATCCGCCTGAACTTCACGCCGACCGTGGTGGGCGATCGCGTCCACCTCAAGGTGCGGCCCGAGGTCAGCACGCTCGACTACGGCAATGCCGTGCTCCTGAGCGGCTTCCGCATTCCCTCGCTCTCCACTCGTCGTGCGGAGACGGAGCTCGAGTTGATGAACGGTCAGACGTTCGCCATCGCCGGTCTGATGAGCAATCAGATGCAGACGACGATGCAGAAGATTCCCGGCATCGGTGACATTCCGATTCTCGGGTACCTGTTCAAGAGCAAGGCTGCCAAGCGGGATCAGACAGAGCTCGTCGTGATGATCACGCCGGAGATTCTGCCGAACAACTCGCCGGGCGTGACTCCGGACCTTCCGAAGTACCCGGATACGTTCATGCCGCCGCTGTCGGATCTGAAGCAGACGCATCCTGCGCCGGCGCCGGCGTTCACAGGCGCATCGCGGTCGCAGGCGGCCAATCCGGCGGCCGCAACCGTCGTCGACAACCGCACCGACATCGAGCGCGCACAGGATCGAGCGCAGGCGGCCCTTGACGGCAAGAACCCACAGGCAGCGGCCGCGGCCGTCGCACCGGCGGCAGCAAGTGCGCCAGTTGCGCCTCAGCCCGCGCAGCCCGTGGCAGTCGCCCCGCAGGCAGCGCAGGTGAAGCAGCCTGCAGCCCCGGCTCCGCAGGCGGTCGCGCTACAGGTGCAGCCCGTGGCGGCGGAGGCTCCGGCGGCGCAGTCACCGGATCCCGCGAGCGTGAACGTGAAGCAGGCCGAAGCGGATGTCGTTGACGTGTCGAAGGATCAGCGTCAGCTCGAGAAGGCCGCTCGTGAGCAGGCCGAGCGTGATGCGAAGGCTGCCGACAAGGTGCGCAAGGAAGAGGCGAAGCATGCCGCTGCGGCGCAGGCCAGGCAGGCCGAGCTCGATCGCGAGCAAGCGAAGAAGGACGCCGAGGCCGCGAAGGTTCAGGCGAAGAAGGACGCAGAAGCCGCACAGCTCCAGGCCAAGCGTGATGCCGAGGCAGCGAAGCTGCAGGTCAAGCGCAATGCGGAGCTCGCCAGGCTGCAGGCGAAGCAGGATGCCGAGGCTCAGAAGACGCAGAGCAAGCAGGACACAGAGACGGCGCGTGCGCAGGCCGAGGCCGCGAGACTCCAGGCCAAGGCGAACGAGGAGGCCGAGGCTGCCGCGCAGCGCCAGACGATGGATGTTCGGCGCGAAGCCGAGCGCGAAGCCGAGCGTCAGCGCGCGATCGATGCGGCGGCCGAACGGTTGCGGACCGCCGAAGCCGAATACCAGGCTGAGTTGGCACGCCGAAGTCAACGCTGAGGAAATGTCTCATGTGGTGCAACTGAAATGGCTCGACTCACAGGCTCCCTCTACACCCCCGATGATTCCTTTCGTACGGATGTCGCAACACTCCTGCGTACAACCGCAGTGCAGGTGTCGCTTGGTGACGAGCGCACGGCGCGAGCCGGCGCTCCTCCCGACATCATCTTCGTAGACGGCCGCGTCGATCTCGACGAGTCGCTGCAGGCGGTTGAACGGCTGCGGGCGGAACATCCCGTAGCCGTCATCCTGTTCATGGCCGCCGAGGCGAATCCCGACCTCATCCTGCACGCGATGCGGGCGGGAGCGAACGAGTTCTTCGCATGGCCGCCTTCACGCAGCGCACTCGACGAGGCGCTTCAGCGCGCTGCGACCCGGCGCGCCGCATCACCTGCAGGCAAGCAGGACTCTAAGACGATTGTGTTCTTCGGTGCCAAGGGCGGCGCGGGCACGACGACGATTGCGGTCAACTTCGGTGTCGACGTCGCACGCCTCAGAAAGCGGCCGACACTCATCGTCGATTTGAAGCAGGGTCTCGGCGAAGTCACATTGTTCCTTGGCGTCCGCAGCCGTTACACGCTGCTCGACGCGCTGGACAACATGCACCGGCTGGATAGCGAGTTCATGCGCGAGCTCGTGGTCAAGCACAAGTCTGGCGTCGAGATCCTGGCCGGCTCCGACCTCTTCGATCGTCCAAGCAGCAACGACACCGCCGGGCTCGAAGAGCTGTTCCGCCTCCTCGGCCGCCAGTACGAGTACATCGTCGTCGACGCCGGCTCGCAACTGAGTCCAGCGGCGGTTGCTGCTCTCTACACCGCGGATCAGATCTGCCTGATCGCGTCGCCCGACGTGCCGTCGGTTCGCAACGCGCAGCGGCTGCTCGATCGCATCGGCCAGCTCGGGACCTCGGGCGACCGCGTGCGCCTGCTGCTGAACCGCGCCGCGGAACCGTACCCGATTCCGCCCACGCAGATCGAGAAAGCGGTTGGCCTTCCGATTTTCCAGACCTTTCTGAGCGACTACAAGACGGTGTCGACGGCGCTCAACTCCGGCGTGCCGATCGCGCTTGCCGGCAACAGTGAGCTGGCGTCGCAGTTCGATGACTTCGCCCGCCGGATCGTGGATCCGTCGGCGGTGGAAGCGGCCGCCGCGCCAGCCAAGCGTACGTCGCTTGACCTGCGGCGCCTGGCGTCGATGTGGTAACCGATCATGCTGCGCAATAACGCCGCCCCCGCTGCACCTCCAACGTCTGGTCCGTCGCGACTGACGGCCGTGGCGACGCCTGCTCAGGCGGCGGTCCGTCAGCAGTACCTCGATCTGCGCGCGTCCGTTCACCGCAAGCTGCTCGGGCGTCTCAATCTCGAAGCGCTCGCGCACGTCGAGCGTTCGAAGGCAGAAGTCGAAATTCGCCAACTCCTGGTGCAACTGCTCTCAGAGGAATCAGCGCCGCTCAGTCTCGCCGAGCGCGAGACGCTCTTCGCTGAAGTCCTCGACGACGTCTTTGGCCTCGGCCCGCTCGAGCCGCTGCTGCGCGATCCGAGCATCAACGACATCCTGGTCAACACCTATAAGAACGTGTTCGTCGAGCGCAAGGGCGTCCTCGAGCGCGTCACGGCAACATTTCAGGACGATGCGCATCTCCTGCGAGTGATTGACCGTATCGTGAGCCGCATTGGCCGCCGCGTCGACGACAGTTCGCCGATGGTCGATGCGCGCCTCGCGGATGGTTCGCGTGTCAACGCCATCATCCCGCCGCTCGCGGTCGATGGTCCGCTGCTCTCGATTCGCCGCTTCCCGGCCGAGCGTCTCAAGGCCGACGACCTCGTCTCACTGGGCGCGATGACGAAGCCGATGCTCGACTTCCTCTCGCACTGCGTCCGCTCGCATCTCAACTGCATCATCAGCGGCGGCACGGGCGCCGGCAAGACGACGCTGCTCAACGTGCTTTCGAGCTTCATCTCGTCGCGCGAGCGCATCGTGACGATTGAAGACGCCGCGGAACTCCAGCTTCACCAGGAGCACGTGGTCCGCCTGGAAACTCGTCCGCCCAACGTCGAAGGAAAGGGCGCGATTCGCCAGCGCCAGCTCGTGGTCAACGCCCTGCGTATGCGTCCCGATCGCATCGTGGTTGGTGAGGTCCGCAGCGAAGAAGCGCTCGACATGCTCCAGGCGATGAACACCGGTCACGATGGGTCGTTGACCACGGTGCACGCCAACACGCCGCGCGACGCGCTGACCCGTATCGAAACGATGATCGCGATGGGTGCGACGAACCTGCCGGACAAGGCGATGCGTCAGCAGATCGCGTCGGCCGTCCACCTCGTCGTCCAGCAGACGCGCCTGGCAGACGGCACGCGCAAGGTGACCAGCATCTCCGAGATCACGGGGATGGAAGGTGACGTGATCACGATGCAGGAAATCTTCGTGTTCGAGAAGGCCGGCATCAGCAAGGAAGGAAAAGTCGTCGGGCGCTTCCGCGCAACCGGTGTCCGACCCAAGTGCTCCGAAAAGCTTCGTGCGGCCGGCATCGTGCTGCCGCCGGAGATGTTCGAAGGCATCACGGAGGTGCGGTAGTGCTAGCGGCCCTCCTCGTTTTTGTCGTCGTCAGCGCGCTCGTGGCCGGCGCCGGCGTGTACGCGATGCGCCTGCCAGAAATCATGGCCAATCGCCGGATGGCGCGCCGCCTGGACGAAGTCTCCAAGCGCGGCGAGGCTGACGACGATCAGCCGCAGGCGTCGTTCATCCGCGAGAAAAAGGCGGGACCACTGCCCGCGTTGGACAAGGCGTTCAGCGGGGCGAACTCGTCACTCGGCCGACTCATCGAGCAGTCCGGCGTCGTCGTCGCGCCGAGCACGATCATCCTGGCGAGCATGATGCTCGCGCTCGTGTGCTCGATCGTGGCGCTCGCGCTCTTCAAGCAGCCGTTTGCCTGGCCCCTGGCCGCGGTCGCCGGCGCGATGATGCCGTGGCTGTGGCTTCGCCATCGCCGTTCGGCCCGCATGAAGCGATTCGAGGAGCAGTTCCCCGAGGCGCTCGATCTGCTGTCGCGCGCGATTCGCGCCGGCCATGCGTTCCAGACCGCCATGGGCATGTGCGCGGATGAACTGCCGGCCCCTGTTGGCGCCGAGTTCAAAAGGAGCTTCGACCAGCAGAACTTCGGTCTGCCGCTCAAGGACACCCTCCACGAGCTGACCGAGCGCGTGCCGATTCTCGACGTGAAGTTCTTCGTGACCGCGGTGCTGATTCAGCGTGAGACGGGCGGCAACCTCGCCGAGATTCTCGACAACCTTGCCCACGTCGTGCGCGAGCGCTTCAAGATTCTGCGGCAGGTCCGCGTCCACACGGCGCACGGGCGCTTCACGGGCTACGTGTTGATGGCGCTGCCGGCGGCCCTGGGCATCGTTCTGAGCTTCATCAATCCGGAGCACATGGACCTCCTGTTCCGGGAACGGATGGGCCAGATGATGATTCTCGGCGCGATCGTCATGCAGACGATCGGCTACGTCTGGATCCGCAAGGTCATCAAGATCGAGGTGTAAGCGTGATTCTCCTCCTTCCGCTGCTCGGATTTGTCTTCGTCTCGCTGCTGGTGGCAGGGGCGGCGATGTTTCTGTCGCCCAGCGGCAACGTCCTGATTCAGCGCCGCCTCGGTGAGATTCGTGGCGTTCCCGTCGACACACCGGCCTACGCCGACACCGCCGTCAAGACGCTCAAGCAGCTGGCGAAGTACGCACCGCAGTCGCCATCGGAACTGGGCAAGCTGCAGAAACGCCTCGTCGCTGCGGGGTATCGCAACAAGGAAGCGCGGACGATCTTCGTCGGCATTCGCCTCGCTGTCGCCATCGCCACGTTTGTCGTGGCGTCGTCGCCCATCTTCGGCAGGCCGAACGTGTTCCTGGCCATCGGCGTGGCCGCGCTCGGCTATCTGCTTCCGAGCATGGTGCTCGGCCGGCTGGCAAAGAAGCGTCAGCACAAAATTCGCCTGTCGCTGGCCGACGTCCTCGACCTGCTGGTCGTGAGCGTCGAAGCGGGTCTCGGCCTCGACCAGGCGCTGCAGCGAGTGGGCGAGGAGTTGGCATCCACGCACCCGGACCTGTCCGAGGAACTGCGGCTGGTCAACCTCGAAATGCGTGCCGGCAAGGCACGCGCGGAAGCGCTGCGGAATCTCGCGGATCGCACGGGCGTCGACGACCTCTCCTCGCTGGCGGCGATGCTGATTCAGACGGACAAGTTCGGCACCAGCGTCGCGCAGTCGCTGCGCGTGCACTCCGACACGCTCCGCACGAAGCGCCGGCAGCGCGCTGAAGAGGCCGCCGCCAAGACAGGCGTGAAGATGGTGTTCCCGCTCGTGTTCTGCATCTTCCCGGCGATCTGGGTCGTGACGATCGGGCCCGCGGCGATTCGCTTCGTGCAGGTCCTCTTCCCGATGGCGCAGCAGCAATGACGACGGCAGCAGCAGTCACCGCGCCGACGCTCGACGATATCCGCACGACGGCACCACAGGTGCCGACGACGCTGGAGCAGACCGGGCTGACGACCGACATGGTCGAGCAGCTCATCGTCAAGACGCTGTACGGCGGCGAATTGACCGGTTTGATGCTCGCCGATCGGCTGCGTCTGCCATTCACGCTCATCGAGCCGATCCTCGAGCGAATTCGCGTCGAGCGACTGATCGAAGTGCGCGGCGGGACGTCGACGGCGAGCTACCGGTACACGCCCACCGACCTCGGACGCGATCGCGCGCAGCAGTACTTCGCGATCAACCAGTACACCGGCGCGGCGCCCGTGCCTCTTGCGACCTACGTCGCGCAGATGCGCGCGCTCGCCGCGTCGCGCGGGTATATCGATCGCGAACGGCTGCGTAAGGGTTTCGCGCACCTCATCGTCCCTGACGGGGTACTCGAGCAACTCGGGCCGGCCGCGAACGCGAACAAGGCGATCTTCCTGTACGGGCCTCCAGGCAACGGCAAGACGGTGCTTGCCGAAGGGCTGTCTCGGACGCTTGGCGGCGACATGTACATGCCCTACGCCATCGAGATCGAAGGTCACGTCATCACGATGTACGACCCGATCAGCCACGAGGCGCTCGACGCCGATGTGCCCGACGCGACCAGCATCATCGCGGCCGCGCCGCGCGATCGTCGCTGGGTCCGCATCCGTCGACCGGTCGTGATCGTCGGCGGCGAGCTCACGCTCGACATGCTCGACCTCACGTTCAACCCGCTCGCGAAGTTCTACGACGCGCCGCTGCAGCTCAAGGCCAACGGCGGGATCTTCCTGGTGGACGACTTCGGCCGCCAGCGCATGCGGCCCGAGGATCTGCTCAATCGCTGGATCGTGCCGCTCGAGAGCCGGGTCGACTACCTGACGCTCCATACCGGCAAGAAATTCCAGGTACCGTTCGACGTGTTGACGGTGTTCGCGACCAACCTCGACCCGGCGTCGCTGGCCGACGAAGCATTCCTTCGTCGTATTCCGTACAAGATCGCGATCCAGGATCCGACGATCGAAGACTTCACGCGCATCCTCGAGCTGAACTGCCGGCGCCGCGACCTCCGCTTCCATCCAGTCATGGCGGCGTACCTGCATCGGCGGCACTACGTGCCGACGAACCGCGCACTCCGCGCGTGTCACCCACGCGACCTGCTCGATCAGGTCACGGCGCTCTGCCGTTATCGCGGCATCGAGCCGGTCCTCAACCGCGACATGCTCGACGCAGCGTGCGAGGCGTATTTCCTCGACGACACCGTGTCTCATCCGGAGCCGGCAAAAGTTCGTACACGACGAAAGCGGGGCGCTCCAGTCGAGGTGAGGTGATGACGGCACCCAGGATGGCATTGGTCAATCAGCGCACGGACGAAGCGCTTGCCGACCGTATCGAGCTTGCGGTCACGCGAAGCGATCGGCGCAAAGGTCTGCTCGGGCGCGAAGTCTTCGAAACCTCGAGCGCGTTGATCATCGCGCCCTGTTTCTCGATTCACACGATGTTCATGCGCTTCGACATCGACGCCGTGTTCGTCGACGACGACGGGCGCGCGGTGAAGGTGGTGCAGGGAATGGCGCCGTGGAGAATCGCGGTCCAGCCGTTCGCGCACGCCGTCGTTGAATTGCCGGCAGGCAGCCTGCGCGACCGTCCGGTTGATGTGGGCGATCGCCTCTACCTCGTGAACAGCGGTGGGGAACGCGTGGGGCTCTCGGTGTCCGATTTGAGGGAACGCGTGTGCTGAGCCGCGCGCCGCAGCCCGAAGTGTCCGGGCAGCAATACGCCGTCGTCCTGGTGAACGAGGATCAGCTCAACCAGCTGATGAAGCGCCCGGCGATGCGTCAGGTCAATTCGCGTGTCCTGGCACAGGACGCCTACTCGCGCTACGAAAGACTCAAGCGCCGCACGACTGCGGTCGCCATTCTGCTGCTGGTGCTCGTCGCCGGTGGCCTCGCGTGGGTGTTCGTGCCGCAGCCCGCGATGGCGTCGATGTTCGACTGGTCGAAGCCCGCGGCGATTCCGACGCTCTATACCGGCGCCAGCTTCAGCGTGACGATTGCGTCGATCGACAGCTCGGACGGTGCCAACGTTGCAGCGTCGCGCGTCCGCACGCTGGGGCTGCCGGCGTTTACGCGTCGCTCGCCGGGCAAGTATCAGGTCTATCAGGCGATGGTCGGTCCATTCGCCTCGCTCGACGAGGCTGAGAAGGCACAGCGAAATCTCGGGGCGCTCGGCTACAAGGCCGCGCGGATCTTCGTCGACGAGTCGCTGCGTACGGCGCCGCGCGGAGAGCAGCCGCTCGTCGATACGTCGGCGGCCAACCCGGGAGTGCTGCTGCTCGGCGCGCCCGATCGCCTGTCGCTCGTGTTCGAGATGCAGTCCGAGCCGCGTCAGGTTACTTCCTCACGACCTGATGGCCTCACGCTCCAGATCGACGCTGGCCCGATGACCACGCCGGCACAGCCGCAACAGTGGAGCGCCCCGGACGGCGTTCACCTGCTGCACACCGTATCGATTGAAGCGTCATCGGCCCAGGGCGGCTTGAACTACCTGCGCGCGCGAATCGCACTGCCGGAGTTTGCGAAGGCCAACGTGCGAACCGAGGGACGTCGCGTCTACGTCGACCTGACCTGGCCGCGCGAGGATGAGGATGCGCGCGCGCCGCGAAAGATGACGGTCATTCAAGAGGGTGATCGTTCAGCGGCGCCTGCACAGAGCGAGTCCGCCAGTGCCGCAGCGAAGCCAGGTACTTCGACGACACAAGGCGAAGAAGCGCGTTACCGGGAGGCCATCGCGCCGATCCATAGCCGCTTGCGGGAAGTTCGCCCGTTCTATCTGTCCGCGACTCAATCGGGATCGCCTGACGTCTACAAGGCGATTGACCAGACATTTGCCACGCTGGAGGCCTCGATCACGTCGATGACGGTGCCGGCGTCAGAAGCGGGACAGCATCAGTTGCTGCTTGCGGCGACGCGAGCCGCCCGGGAGGGACTGGACCCCCTGTTCGCGGGCGATCGAGTCGCGCATGCGCAGAAGACCCTCGTGATGTTCGAAGGCGCGATGGCCGCGCCAGTCGTCGCCGCTCCGTAGGAGCAGATCTGTGAAGGGGTCTGACCCCCTTCACGGTTTTACGCCGCCAACCAGACACCACCCACGACAATCGCCAGCAGGGCAGCGGCGGTCATCATCACGCGATATGCGCGCGGGCCGTGGATGCCGCGAACCGCGATCGTTCCAACAGCCGCAGCGAACATCGTCATCGCAGCGACCGTGCCGAGGCCGAAGGCGGCGATGTAGAGGATGGCCGCAGTCGTTGTCGGCAACGCGAGCGCGGGCAGCACGCCCAGGAAGTGCGAGCTCCCTGCGACGCCGTGCAGGACGCCCATACAGAACGAGGCGTGCGCGTGTCCCAGCCGGCGAATCCAGACAGGTCCCGCTTGCACATGGATGTGGTCATGGATGCGCTCGCCATGCTGATGCGGTGCTGGCCCGACACGCAGGCAGCGACTGAGTGCCCAGAGACCGATGCCAATCAGCGCGGCTCCAACGACGCGCTCGCCCCACGCGGAGAGGATGTCGAGCGGCGGCAGCAGCTCGCGAAGCATCACAGCCAGGAGAGCGACGACGACGACGCCAGAGGCGTGACCGAGTCCCCAGGTCCATCCGGCGATCCAGCTCTTGCGACGTCCGTCGAGGGCAAGAGGAGCGACCGCGGCGAGATGATCCGGGCCGGAGAGCACGTGAAAGAGACCAGCAAGCGCGCCGGTCACGAGGGTCAGCATTCGTTAACTCCCAACGTCCAACTCCCAATGAATCCCGAATCCCGAATCCCGAATCCCGGGTCCCGGATCCCGGATCCCGGATCCCGGATCCCGGATCCCGGATCCCGGATCCCG
>Ga0070674_100000157_pt1 | contig 31322 bp, 25 predicted proteins | sample KBSM33metaG_FD_65344 | JGI IMG/M metagenome (GOLD analysis project Ga0070674, IMG submission 65344) | Miscanthus rhizosphere microbial communities from Kellogg Biological Station, Michigan, USA - KBS M3-3 metaG | ecosystem: Host-associated > Plants > Roots > Rhizosphere > Soil ... | reverse complement strand
GCTTTGCTAGGCGCACCCGGCTCGCACCCGTAGCTCAGCTGGATAGAGCGCTGCCCTCCGAAGGCAGAGGCCACAGGTTCGAATCCTGTCGGGTGCGCCATGATTTCAATGACTTATCCAAGTGTCGCGATGGGCGTACGGAAAACGTACGGAAAACATCCTCGGACGTGGTGGGCCATTTGTGGCGTTCCAATTTTCCGACGAACCCGATGGATGATTGACCCAGCGCGAATCGCCCGACGGCAATCTTGGTGCCGACGGGGAATGTCAGTTTCTCACCTAGTCTTTTGATATTGTATGCAAAGATACCGCCAGGCCGCAGGGCACGCCACTATGCGCTTGCAATGTAGGGTTCCATCTGTTCCCTTTATGTTCCATCTGAAAATGGAGCAATGCCTTGCAATACTATGTGGAGGATTTTGGCGCGGTCGGTGACGGCGTCACCAATGACACCGCTGCGCTCATAAACTTCGTGAACCATGCGATCGCGAACCCGGGCACACCTCACTATCTCGGCGCAAAGCGGTACAAGATCACATCCCCTCTTCCGGTTATCAATGTCTCCAACGTTTGGATAGAGGGCAGCGGTGCCGAGATTCATGACACTGGAACGCTCGTCACCGGCACTGTGATCGCGTGGGGTGGCCCTACCAGCGTCACGGGAAGAATGGCGGTCATTTCGTCAATCCCAGGCGCGGGCAATCAGCGCGTGTCCAACGTCATATTTCGTGGGATTGGCTTGGACTGCTCCAGCGGCGGCATCGGCTACGGCCTAGAAATGCTCAGTGTGCAAGAATGCATGATTGACGTCGCTGTAGCTAACGCATCCGTGAGTGGCGTTAGTTTGAACGTTGTCTCGTCGCTCGGTGAGGCAAAGGACATCCAGCGCAATCGCATCCGCATCACTGGGCGGCAAGTGGAAGCTCCCGGCGGGCTCGTCCTTACCTGCGGCGGCGACAACTCCTCTAATACCTCGATGAACGAAATCTCCGTAGACTGCCAGCATAGCAATTTACAGGCGATATATTGCAATAACAGTGACAACAACGATTGGCGGTTTGTTCGCTGTTTTAAGGTCTCTAGCGGAACCGCTTCGGAATGCATTTCGCTGTTGGGATCGAATAGCTACGCGCAAAATACCCGAGCGGAGCGGTTTTGGTTTCTTTCATGTAACACGCCGTTGCACGCTTATGGCTCAACTGGCAGCCCCACGTTTACTTATTCGTCGACGGGCAATCAAATCATGTGCCTCGACAAGGAGAACGACAGCCCCCCACCGGTGGTGGAGCTGGGAGCACAGGTCAACTGGCGAGAAGATGATAGCGCGATGGATGACAATGCCTGGCTGTCGTTCACTCCTACGATTACCGCGTTGACCGGTACAATCGCGACTGTGTCCTCTCGTCTCGGCTTCTACAGGAAATTTGGAAAGAAGCTGGAGTTCAAAATGAGCTTTGTCATAACGAGCAACGGCACAGGCGCAGGTGCAGTGCTTGCGACCTTGCCATTCACATCGGTGGGAAGCAACGGAAGTGTCTGCGCCGGCAAAGAGAGGTCTTCGACCGGAAAGATGCTGACCGGCTACATTGACGGCCTAAGCAGCACGGTGGCGATACAATTCTACGATGGCACCTATCCCGGCATCACCGGTGGTGTTTATTCTATCTCTGGTGAGTACGAGGTTGCGTCTTAACACCTGACTTCAACAGCAAGCGCACGTTGGGAAATGAGCGATGAGTGAACCAGGGCGCCCGATACCCAATCGGGCGCCCTCATGGCGCCGCTCCGCCCAAGTCAGCTCGACCAAGCTTTATCAGCACTATATCGCGCCGATCGGCCGAAGCGCGACAATCCGGTCTTTAACGAGCCTGCAGGACTCACACCAGCTCCTGAAACCCGCAGAAATCCTAGGGTTTCTGAGCGGTGCAATCTCCGTGGCCCCTCCGTGGTCCCACCCTAAAAATCGTTCCCATGCTCGGACTCGAACCCAGGACGAAGCGGGTTTCTCGGCCCGATTCGCTACAACCCCATCCGCTTTAGTTTGACTTGGATGGCGGCGGAGACAGGTGTGTTTCGTGACGCTCGATTGAGCGTTGTCCGCAGCCTCGAAGCTGCATTTCGATAGGCCTGCCATCGCGTGCGGCGAGCCGAACGGGTGGCGTAGGGCGCACGCAAATCCAGCTTGAGTTCTTCCGCCGCGAGCAAGGCTTCGACAACCTCCAGAGCCTGCCGCAAACCCTCTGCCTTGCCAGCGCGAAAATCGTCGCTCTCCATCGCTGTACTCACACTCTCTTTTTCTCAGCGCCCGCGGGTAGGCACCCAGTTTAACACAGGCAATGCGGATTTCCCGCCGGTAGAGAGATCCTGCAGTTCGAATCGAGAAAGTTCGGCATCGCGGGAGGAATCTCAGAATCTCTACTAGTGAATTGAAGTTGTAGAAAAATATCTCCGGCCGCCATCGGCTACCCCACATTTTTCCCCACATTTCGTCGAAGATCTTTTGAAGCGAACTGGAATGGCTTGCGACCGTTATGCGCCCTATAATCAGCCGTTCAGCCGACCCGCGGATGACGCCAAAAGCTGCCGTTCGTCAAAGCAGCGCCGCGAACGTCTGCGAATGGTGGCAAGCGGACAACAGAACGCATCGCCCTGAGTTGCTCACACGTGATTTAAATCTCGCACGGACGCTTGCGCCCCGTGACCGGGATCATGCGATGCGGGTCCCCGACATCGAAAGAAATGGCACCGAGCGCCACTTCGTTTTCGATCGCGATCGCGGCACGGACCTCGAAGTGTTTCGGCACCATCTGCCAACCGTTGGAGCGTGGCGAGCACGTTAGGCGAACTAGTGCAAACCTCTCAGAGCCGTCGACGTCCAAGGCCTCAGGTTTCTGCGCTTTGCAGCCATGAAACATGCCTCTCGCGACTTCCGGAGTAACCCGGTTAATCCGCAGTCCTCCTTCCATTCCCGTCGGATAGCAGTACTGGTGGTTGGCGAGCCATATCGCGCTAATTCCCTGGCGCTCGACCCATCGATCATTTGACCTGCCGACTATGTCGGCGACGGCTTTTCTAGCAATCTCTCTGCTGGAAGTTGACAACGCCGCATAAGGTTGGCCGCGCCGAGCGGCATACTCCGGTAACAGCGGATAGCGACCGTTTGCCATCGGGATTCCCACGGCCAAGTCAAAGGGCTTTCTGTCGCACGCAAACAACGACAACATTGCGGTGCATACGACGAGCGCTCTTCCCCAATCTTTAACACGTCTCATCATTTCGAACTCCCTGTCGCATCAAGGATCTCATTAGACGAACCTGTGCGCTTTGCTGTCTTGGCCGGAAGGGTTTGTTCGGCTGGAATTGGTGGAAAGCGGACGTCTGGGATTAGCCATGCTGTCGGTTACCCCATTGCGAAATGCGGCGAACGATCTACCATTTTATCTATCAAAAAAATGGGACGCTGCCGATGATTTTGTTGTTTGCTTTAGCCAGCATGAGTCACTGTGTCTCTTCTCACTTCTGCCCTACCGAACAAGAGCTTCTCGAAGCGGTGAAGGAAAGAGACAGTGAGCACGACGCGGCTATAATGGTTAGGATAGAAGCCGACAATCCGGGAATTTTTTTCGTAACCGAACGAAAGCAGAAGACCATACTGTCCAATATAATATGTGGCGAACCTCATATGGATCTGGAAACAACGATTAACTGCAGCTTCACTGCAAAATATCGCGGGATGATTGCTTATGAAGTTGCCACACTAAAGAGGGATGGCCGATGGAGAATTTCCGATTACAACAGGGTTGAAAGGAATCGACCATAGCCATTTGACTTCGGCGGCCCAGAACGCCAGCAAAACGACCGGACGAATTCACTGTTCGCTATTGACCTCTTGCCGTCGTTCCCGGAAAATCTACGCGAATGACGGGTTTCAGGCCACCGTCACAAGCCCGAGAACGGCGATAATTAGGCGCATTGCCGATCGACCGGTTCTGGCGCCGGCGACGGCAGGTCTTCTCAGAACCGGTCATTCGCCCCCGTCACCCTGTACGACCGGCATTGGTCGTGAGCTGTCGCCGTGCGGCAGCGCGCGCGAACGGCCGCTATGCCAGATTCGATCCCCGCAACCTGCCAGGCGGCGACCGGCCCAATATCAGCCGTCCCCCATGATATCGTTGATGTCCTCTTTGGCGCGCCGGCTGCCCAAAACCGGACAGGCAGTTCACGGCCCAAACATCGCCGTTCGGGTCAGCTTGCGCGGCACCCCGAAGCGGGCGTTCGTTTCAACCCTCCGGCGAAGGGCGGCAAGCGTCCATAGTTGCGCTTGAATCGATCAGCTATAGGGTACCCACTGGCTGCCATTGCGGGTCACGTCGATCGCGCCGTCGCCGTAGTCGACGAGGGTCATCCCCCGAGGCGACGGCATGATCATTTGCGCCCCTTTGTAGACACAACGCACGATCACACGGTTGGCCAAGTCAGACCCGTACTCAACACAGAGGTACTGACTGAATTTAGCTCCAGTCGGTTGCGGACCGCACAATGTGAAACCATCTGAATCCACGCACCTTTGAGAGTAGGCCAATGCAAAGCCGAGCTCCTGCTCCGATGGAAGTGGCGCCGCAGCGATGGCCATTAGGACAAAGGGCAGCATGAGCCTCTCCTACGATCGTTCGCCTCAAGAAAATCCGGCTTGGAAAGCGGCATTCTTGGCATACAGATACCCAGGTGCAACGCGCTTCTCACCGATCTGAGACGTTTGGGAAAGCGGACCGTGAGCGGACAGGCAACAACCCGCCACCCATTCTCCGCCGTTCAGGGCGACAGCAACGAACACCCGCTTACAGGATGGCCATGTGCGCTGCTGAACGACCGGGATTAGGCGCGCTGCGGACGCGAAACGGACGAGCGGCGGCGGCAGGTTCCGCCCATAATCGGCCATTCGCCATGTGATCGAGCCAGCTCCAAACTGGTCGTTCCTTCAGCGTCGACTTTCTGAAAAATGACTGGCTGAAAAGAGAGATGAGGCTCGAGGAGGATGCACTTCGCCCCATCAATAGACGCATTGAGGCGGCATGCATGGTGCCCCGGACAGCTTGCCGAATTGGTCAGCGATCCGGCTACGCATCGCGACAAGAGCGCGCGCCAGATCTGGCGAAGAGGCGCGGAGTTGCGCGAGGTACCGGGGGCGATTAGCTGCGATGCGGCTGGCCCGCTCCGCCCGCGCTGCTTGTGCCTCCGAGCCTGGAAGCGTGGTCTCGATACTGAATTCTGATTGTCCCTCAGTTTGTCGGACGAGCAGCGCGACCAGCGCATCGATGTCTTTGGGCAAGTCGGTGAGGCGGTTTTGGCGCGTTATATCCGGCTCGACCGACGGTCCCTCGTCGTTCCCAATCGTCACTTCCCACCCCTCCGTTTCGATCCGCCAGCGAACGAGGCCATCGTCAGTGGCGAAACTAAGCCGGATGTTCCCAAGTGGCGTCGGCATCAACGAAGGCGTCTCGGGAACGGCATAGAGCGTCGTGTCGAGCGACCAACCGCCAAAGCGTTGCTTGGGTAGATCCTCCTGGCCCGGGAAAACACGAAAAGCGGCGAACTCGCTATCCTGGCTATAAAAGGCCTCTCCGTGCGTCAATTCGGCCACCAAGTTGCCGTTTCGATCGATCAATTCCGAACGCCCGCTTTCAGAGACTTGAGCGTGGCCACGGGAATCAAAATCAGTTGTGGAAGTGAAACGCGGCTGGAAGGCCCACGCGCCGTCGGCGCGGATGTACCCGGCCCGATCGCCTTCCTTCGCCGCTGCAAGGCCTTGATCGTCGAAACCGCCCGCTTGGGAGAAGCGCGCAGGGATAATGATCGCACCCGTCTTCGCGTCCGCAAATCCGTAGCGGGCGGTGCGTTGATCCTGGAAGCGGACCAGCCCATTCGGGCCGACGCCCCAGGCGTTCACCCCGGCCGCGAAGCGCGTAACCACCTTGCCAGTTGCATCAATATAGGCGACCTCCCCAGACCCGAGTACGACGCGGGCGAGTCCGGCCGGTGCATCAATACCGCCGTCTGCCCGATCACCGGTGAAGTTGCCGGCATAGTTGAATTGCTCAGGGATTAGGAAGCGCCCAGTCCGGTCAATATAGCCCCAGAGCCCCTTGAGATCAGATGAGTAGCCCCCGCTGATCGTCGCGGGGGCAAGACCGCTGGCGGCGAACGCGCCGATCCCGCCAAAGCGAAGCGCGATGACTTCTTTACCCGTGCGATCGATCGCACCGAAGCGACCTGCACGGCTGACTCCGGTCAGCGAGGCCCCTTTGAAAGGCCGAATAATGTCGTAGCGAGGCTCCACCACGATGCGCCCGCTACGGTCGATCATTCCCGACCAATCGCGCAAGCGCGAAGTATCGCGGACTTGCACAATCGCGAGCCCATCGGCGTCGTAGCTTCCCGCGCCGGCGAAGCGCGGCGCTATCACGACCCGCCCGGTTTCGTCGGCATAGCCCCATTGATCGCCGACACGGACGGGTTCGGGGCCATGGGAAAATAATGCGTGGTCGTAATTGGCGTCCGCGACGCCGTCGAAAATCAACCCAGTGTTCTGCCGGGTACGCAGGTTCAAATAGCCGGCCTTCCCTCCGCGCTGAACCGCAACCCAATCGCCTTGGAAGTGGGCAGATCCCGCTTCCCAAGCGGCTGGCTCCACCACGCGCCCGGTGCGGTCGACATACCCGGTTAATGGAGCGCGTCGGGAGACTTGGGCTTCCGCAGCGGTGGCAAACAGGAGGGAACACAAGATGATGAGTCGTTTCATTCGTCCATCATGCACAGCTGCAAGATTGTGAAAAGACGGACGCAATCAACGGTTTCAAATGGGCAACCCTCCGCTTAAGTGCCACACAGTCCCGAAAGAGGATTTTCTCGAAACCACCAAGTTACGCACATTCGCCTAGCTCATGAACGAACGTCGGCTTTTGCGGCAACGCAAACTTGCTCGAACGTCTGATTATAGGGTGCTTTCCTGCCGTCGGCCGGATCACATACCGATATCCAAACCGCGCGATCGCGTTCGCGCCATCATGTCGGCAAGCTCTCTTCCCACCCCCTGCTTGATCGCGCTCGGCAGGCCGAGCGCCTGGCGCCGGTTGCGAAGGATGGACTCCACCTGAGGGTCGCGTTCGAGGCTTTTTGCCATTCCGATCATAGAGTCCGCGATCTTCGCTGCCCTACCCGTTTCCTGATCGCGCATCAGCAGGCGGCGCTGCCGATCAAGCGCTTGCCAGCGCTGCACGAACACGTCTGCCCGTAGATTGGGATCACCGCGCATCTCGGTCTCCAGCTGCATGGCCCGAATCACGGATTGCGTCCGTCCTGCCGCCGCTTCGCCGATTAGTCGGTTGTCGGCGGAGAATGCCGCTTCAAGGTCGGTAGCGCCGTGCTGCACGATACTGTTCAACGCAGTGCGGCTGGCCGCCAGTTCACTCCGCTGTTCGGCGGAATAGGGATCGCCGACTGAGCGGGCGAACCGCATCGCCCTGACGATCTTGCCGTGACGCGCGACCGCGTCCGATAGCGCCGGAATGTTTCGTTCTTCATGGCCAGTGCGGGCGAGCGTCGAGTGCAGCAGATCGCGTGGTTCGAGCGGCGCGGGCGGCCGGTGGTCGAGATAATCCGACGCCATGTCCTTGCCGCGCTCGCGTGACAGTGTGGCGATCAGCCTGCCACGATCGGCAAAGTCATCACGACCATAATGCATATCGACGCTTTCGCGATGCCGCGACAGCGCGACATAGGCGGCGTGACGGTCGAGACCTGGCGTCGCCAGCACATGGACGCGGTCGACCGTCATCCCTTGCGCCTTGTGCACGGTCGCGGCGTAACCATGCTCGATCGCCGCATAGTCCTTGAGGTCGAACGCGACCGTGCGGCCGTCATCGAGCAGCACCGCCATCCGCGTGGTTGTGACAGATTGCACCTGACCGAGCGTGCCGTTCTTCACGCCAAGACTGCGCTCGTTCCGGAGGAACATGACACGGTCGCCGCGAGCGAGCGTGCGTTCGCCGCGCTCGACCTGGATCGCCACGTCGTCGCCGAGCGCGCCGCTCGACCGAAGCCGATCGCGCGCCGCGATATTGAGCGCGCCGACCTCCTCGTTGGTGTGGGTGAGGATGATGCGTGTCGCGGCCGGTGAGGCAGCGCGATCGCGATCCCAACGCTCAATCAGCTCGCTGCGAGCCCGCTCGCGTGTGTCAGCCACGTGAACCCGGCCGCGCTCGTCATAGGCGGCGATTGCCTCGACAGTTCGGCCTGTCGCCAGATGGCGCGTTGCATCACGTTGCCAGTCTTCGCGTTGGCGACGAACCTGGGTGATCTCAACACTGCCGTGGCGCTCGGCAAGCGAGCGGAACGCTGCGCCAGCTTCGATCGCTTGGAGTTGCTCGGGATCGCCGACCAAAACGACCTTCGCACCGCGCTTCTCGGCTTCGGAGATAACGCGCTCCATCTGGCGCGTGCCGATCATTCCGGCCTCATCGATGACTAGGATCGTGCGTTCGTCGAGCAGCTCTCGACCGCTGCTCCATTGATGTTCGAGGCTGGCGATTGTGCGCGATGCGATCCCTGACCCGCTTTCGAGATTCTCGGCCGCAATGCCCGATAGGGCCGCGCCCACGACGCGGTAGCCGGAGTGCTCCCATTCGTCGCGCGCGATGCCCAACATGGCCGACTTGCCGGTCCCGGCATAACCGGTGACGATTGCCAGGTCTGAGGGTCGCGTTATGTGCGCGAGTGCGGCCTGTTGCTCTTCACCGAGACGCAGGCTGTCACTCCCGGCGGCGATGGATATCCCCCCTTTCATGGCCGCCGGGAGACCATGACCCGCGCGTTCGGCGAGGCGATCGGCGGCACGCTCCAGCCGGCGTTCGGTTTCGAACATGTCGCGGCTGGTGAACCGCTCTTCTCCGCGGCCGTCCCTGCCGAGCGCGACCAGGTCGGGCGCTGCGCGCACGGCGCCCATCACCTGATCGAACTGCTCCTTCCCGTCACTGTGGCGGTGGACGAACATCGCGAGGTCGCGGCGGGTGAACGTCGCCTGCTGCCGCGTGATCGCATCGAGCGCGATGTTGGGATTGGCGATGATCTTCTCGCCATTGGAGCGAGCGATTTCGTGATGCTCTTCGAGCCGCTCGGAGGCGAGGCCTTGCGCCGTCATCCGCGATGCGGCCGGGCCGATCTTATGCTGAGGTTCGAGATCGATCCCCTGCGCCTCAAGCGAGCGGTGATCGATCCGCGTATCGATGTCGAGTGCGGCGAGCCGCTGATTGACATGCTCGCTCCAGCGCTCGCGCCATTTCTCCAGCAGGTCGGTGCGGTTCCAGTCGCGGTTCTTGCGGCCGAACCCATCTTCGCCAACCTCGCGCATGGTCAGCATGACATGCGCGTGGGGCTTGGCGAAGCCATCCGCTCCGACATCCCAATGCACGTTGAGATCGGCGATCATGCCGCGGTCGACGAACTCGCGGCGGACGAAATCACGCGCCAGCTCGATCCCCTGCTCCTGACTCATCTCGCGTGGGATCGCGAACTCGATCTCGCGGGCAAGCTGCGCGTCGATCCGCTTCTCGGCGGCCTCGACCGCGTTCCACAGTTTTTCGCGGTCGGCGAGATGATCTGGCGCGCCGTCCGGCAGCATCACCTCGGAATGGACGACGCCAGCTTTGTTCGAGAAGTCGTGGTGACGGTCGAGCCGCTCATCGTTGAGCCGCGACGCCGAGCGGTAGGCCGCAGCGGCAACCGCGCTCGATCCGTTGGCGCGGCTGATGACCTTCGCGGAGAAATGGTAGATCGCCATAGCGATCGTCCATCTACTACCAACAAGTGACGTCGGCACGACGTATAAGCGCGCCCTCGAAAGATTTCATCATTCTCGGGACGCGGAAGTCCCAAGACATTTCAACGCATTGCGGCTGATCGAGCCGAGCGATAACTGGCCCGTCCCACCCATGCAATGGAAAGGACGGACGATGCGCAAACCCCGCGATTTCGATGCCGAGCTGAAGACGCTCAACACAAAGGCCAAGCAACTCCGCGACCGCAAGCGCGATCAACTGGGCGAGCTGGTGATCGCCTGCGGGGCCGATACGCTACCGATCGAACAACTGGCCGGCGCGCTGATCGCTGCGGTCGAAACCAAAGACGCCGCAACCAAGGAGGGCTGGCGCAAGCGCGGCGCCGCGTTCTTTCAGCAATCGCGGCGCCATTCTGGCGGCGCTGGTGGCAATGCGGACAACGGCACGGCGAATGACAGTCACACGAAACCGGCTGCTGGCACGCCGGGCGCGTAGCGACACGCGGGCCTGGCAAGTGAAACGGCGTGAGCGGACCCGGCGGCTGATCGAGCTTGGTGGGTTGATCGCCAAGGCCGGGCTGATCGATCTTACCAACGACGACCGCGCCGTGATTTTCGGAATTCTGGTCGATGCCGCGGCGACGTTACGCAGCGAACAGGGGGAACAAGCGGCCACGCTATGGCGACGACGTGGGAAACGGGCGTTTGGCGCAGACGCGAGCGACGCCCAGGACTCAAGCTGGTGATGGCGATGAGCAGAGGTCAGCCCATTCAGCACAGACCAACTCGGCAAGGCGGTTAGGGCTCAACCGCACCGACGCGGTGCGCGAACCTGCGGCGGGATAGACGTCCGCGAATTGCCGCAACGACAGGTCGCAATAAATGGGAAGCGGTTGCGCCAGTCCGAACGGACAGACGCCGCCAACTTGGTGGCCAGTCAGCCGCTCGACCTCCTCGGTTACGAGCATGCGCGGTCGGGCACCGAGCGCATCCTTGACCTTGCGATTGTCTAGCCTCGCATCACCGGATGCGACGACCAACACGACACGATCGCCCACCCGCAGCGATAGGGTCTTGGCGATCTGCCCTGGCGCCACGCCGAGCGCGGCGGCAGCCTCCAGCACCGTCGCGGTGCTGGAGGCCTGGTCGATGATGGAAATGTCGGGTGCCCGTGCCTTCAGGAAGGCGCGGACCGCATCAATCCCCATCAGCCGTTCAGTCGGTCCTTGAGCGCCTTGGCGGGCGCGAAGGTCAGCTTCTTGGATGCCGCGATGTCGATGCGTTCGCCGGTCGACGGGTTACGTCCCTGGCGGGCGGGTGAATGCTTCACCTTGAACTTGCCGAATCCGTTGAGCGCGACCTCATCGCCTTTAGCAGCGGCGTCAGCGATAGCTGCGATCACGCCGTCGACGATCTTGCGCGCGTCGGCCTTCGAAACGTCGTGCGCTGCGGCGATGTGTTCAGCGAGATCAGTCGTGTTCATCAATGGTGCTCCCTATTCGGAGGCGGCGCATTATGGGCGGCGACGGATCGCGTCCAGACCTCTCAGCACGCCGTCGCGATCGGTTAGGCGCCAGCTTGCGATTTCAGCTCGACAAGTCGTTCTTCGGATACCTCGACGACGATAGCGCGCAGGCGCTCGATCGATGCGGCGAGCGCGTCCAGGTCATCGTTGGTGATAGCATAGCTGGTTGAATATCGCGCCTCTACATAGGCGCGCTTGAGGCGCTCGAACCGGCTGCGATCGATCCTCGTTGCGCGCGGCCAAGCGTCGACAAGGCGAGGCTCCTTGTCCTCGCTAAGCGAGCGCAGGAATTTGATGTTGTGCGAGCGCGGGAAATACAACGTCCGGACGAGTAGGAAGCAGATGTACAGCCGCTCGGTCGCCTGATGCAGCATGAAGGCAGCATCGCGAAGCACGCCGTTCTCGACGCTAGTCCGGTAAAGCGACTGCGCGTGATCGGCGAGCGGCAACCAATAATCGAAATAGTCCTGCGCCATCCGATACGCATCGACGGGCGTCAGCGGCATCGGCGTCGCGAGTGCATGGCAAGACAACTCGTAAAGCGCGATGCCGTCGCGCGCGATATCGACCCAGAAATACTCGCCGCGCTTGAGCGCCGAATTCACCTCGTCGAGCGAGTGGACGATGATGTTGACCGGCCGCGCGATGGCGGGATCGCGCAGGATCTTGTCCTCGGCGACATACCAATAATGTGCGATGTCGGTCAGGTCGGCGTGGCTGACGACGACGAGCAGATCATAATCGGATTGGTAGCCGTTCTCGGGCTCGTCGACCCAGTCCTCGCGCGCGTAACTGCCGAACAGGATGATCTTGTAGACCTTGCCGTCGCGCTTGTGCGGTGTGGTGGCGTTCGTGATCGCCTTCTCGAATTCTTCGAGCAGGATGCGCTGGATACGCGCCAGTTCCTGCTGCTTCGATTGGGGCAAATGATCGAGTTCGGATTTCACGGACAACTTCCTAGCGACAGGTCGTGGATGCGCCAACCTCGCCCGGCACGTTGCCGGGCGAGGTCACGCGGATCAGCCAAGCCAGCGGCGCCACCAATGCCGTCGGGGATCATCGAGGTTGCAGCTAAAATTGAACAGTCCGTGGGCGACGAGCCGCTCAACCTGGGCGACCGTCAGGCCGGTGCGCTCGGCAATTTCGGAATAGCTGAGGTCGTCGAGGCGGACGGCAAGAAGGATCTCGCGTTGCCGCCTGGGCACTCGCTGCATCGCGCGCTCGAACTTGGCCAGCAGAACGAGGTCGACGATGTCGTCGGTAGTGCCTTGATGGACAGCGAGCGTGCGCTCGAGGGCGCGCCTGCTGCGGGCGGTCATTGCCCTTCCTCCATGTCCTGCCGGAATTGCAGTAGGAAATTGGCCGCTTTGCTGGCAGCGCTAGCCGCCCGGAAGATTGCCTTCTCATCCTCGCGCAGCACGGCGAGCCAGCTGCCGATATAGTCGGCATGGCGCACGGTCGGGCTGATCGACAGTGACGCGCACGCAAAGGCGCTTGCCATTTCCGCGACCAATTCCTCGCGCGCGTAGTCGGCGCCGCCGAACCCGCCACGCTGATTGCGATCGAGACGGCTGCTGTGCCCGGTCCAATGACCAAGCTCGTGCAAAGCGGTACGATACCAGTTGATCGGCTCGGGGAACGCGGCTGGCGGCGGCACCGCGACAAAGTCGGCGCTCGGCGAATAATAGGCTTCGCCGCCACCTATCCGGAAATCCGCGCCGCTCGCGTCGATCAACGCTTGGACCTGCGGCAGAATGTCCACCTCGGCAGGCAAATCAGGCGTGGCGGCAAGTGCCTCGGGCAACCCCTCGCACTGATCGACATTGAAGACCGTGAACCGCTTGAGGAAGGCGATCTGCCGCGCATCGCGATCCTCGTCCTGCGCCCGCGCCTCCTCGCTTTTCGGCGTGAAGCGATCGGCGTAACAGACGACGGTCCCGCGCTCGCCGCGCCGGACATTGCCGCCCGCCGCTTGCGCCTGCCGATAGGTCAGCCAGCGCTGCGAAGCATAACCGCCTTCGATGACGGCTGCCCACAGGATCAGGACATTGATCCCCGAATAGCGCCGCCCGGTCCCGGCATTATGCGGCATGGTGCAGCCGCACGCCGCGCTATCCCAAGGTTGAACCCAGGGCAGCCGCCCCGCTTCCAGCTCGGCAATCACCCGCGATGTCACTTCGGCATAAAGGCTCTGCCGGTTGCTCTCGATCCTGTTCTCCATCTTCCTAACTCCCAAACCACCGCAACCGGCGCCGGAATGGCGGGGTGGGCGGCAGGAGCGAACCGACAGTCCCGCCGATGAAGGCGGGCCGCATCCGAAGGACCGGAACGAAGAGGAGGACTCCGGCGCAGCCGGAGTTGCGGCACGCCGCGGCGGGACTACAGGGAAGCGACGCCCACCCCGCCAAACCGATGCCGGAGGCCAACGCCGCCCGCGAAACGCGGGCGTCCGCACGTCCGGCGGAACGCCGGACCCAGCGTCAGTCGGGCGTCACCCGCATGGGCCGAGACGCGCAGCGGCTCGGTGGCGCTCTGGCGCCATAGCACGCGGTCGCGCCAGCGGCGCGAGACGCCGGCCCCACCCCGGACCTCGATGCAAAATTATTTTGCTACGCCGCAAATCGCCACGGCACGCCAAAGGACGACATCGCCCGCCGGCACTGTTTTCGGCACTCTTGCGATAGGGAAATCCCAGTCTCAGATTTGCCGACAGGGAGCGATTGGAACTCACCAGATGCAGGATCATGCCATGACTACCGATACCCCAGACTGCATCCTCCAGATTTAGACCGTCCTCGAGCGCACCGGACTCAGCCGCTCGACGATGTATCGCAAGATGCAGGACGGCAGCTTCCCGAAGAATGTGCAGATCAGCGCCCGCTGTGCCGGCTGGCGGGAGTCAGCCGTCAATGCCTGGATGCGCAATCCGACATTCTATCAAGTCGATGATCACGAACGGTCGTAGTCTCAATTTCAACCAAACCGATACGGCTATGTCCTCGGCGGTGATGGTCAACTTGATCAAGGAGATCGCCAAGGGATTGAACGATCGAGGGTAAGTGACCGCTGAGGGGGCGAGTTGGGACTCGGCAAACGTCGAGCGAACCAAGTTGCAGGCCGACCATAACGATGTGCCGCCTGCGCAGTAGTCAGATGCAATCGCACGCCATGCTGCAACCAGTGGTGGATCTGCTCACTAACGACCGACGCCTCCAAAATAGGCTTGTCGGGGCATAGCGGCACGTCAGCCGCAGGGGCCTTCGCCGCTCGTCATCGCTGCTAACCCGTAAGGTGCCTGGCTACCAACAGAGCGCCGTCCGGAGCATCACCGTAATTCTTATATGGCCCATTCGGGAGGAAAAACATCAGCATTCCAAATTACCGAGCCAATAGTTCCATTGGGTGCAACTCCGACAAAAATCTGCCCATGGTACAGAACACCATTGACAGTAAATGAAGCATGCTTACTTCCGGCACTACAATTAGATATTTTCTTGTATGTCCCCATACATCCGCTGGTACCATAAAATTCTACTCGATACGATTTATTATCGTTTTGTACGATAGTAGAAAACGGTTTTCCCACTTCAAATCCAAACTTTCTTCCGCTTTCTATATATCCATAAAAATGCGTATTGGTACCCGGGTGAATTGGGAGGGCTCTAGCCGCCAAACGGTAATACACTATCGATAAAACTATGATCAAAACAATCACCGCAAAAGCCACCATCGGCCAGAGCCGAATTCTGGATCTAGAAGCGTTAGCCGTTTCTAAAATTGTCATTTTCAATTCCCGCTAAGCTTCCGGTATGTTAAATAAAGCATCAAATTCAAGATGCGCCTACAAGTTGACAATTAATCGGGACCGCACCCAGTTTCCTCAACGTCTCCACAGTACAATGGGGGAGGCGGGGGATCTGGCCAGCCAGGCGTCACGCCGTAGCCCATGTTCATTTTATCACTCAATCCTGGTTTCGCACCGTCGACAACAGCTGCGGCTCCGGTATTGCTACTATTACCCCATAAATTGTACTTATGCCCCTTCGGACTGTCGACTGTCCCTAGTTTTTTGTCCTCAGCTTGGCCTGCAGCCCTTACTTGGGCGTCACTAACCCCAAATTGATTCAGATTAGTTGACGCGGTTTCATCTCTTCCAGTTCTGGCTGTCTCCGCATCCGATTTATTAGTAGGGGAATCTGGATCATCCCGCGTTTCGACCAGAGACCCTTTATCGCACGACGCGCATGTTACTTTTTCAGGCCCATAAGAGAAACGATCGGTGACAGCGCCCTTGTCATTCCTTATTACTACGAAACAATGATTACCTACGTAGTAAACACGCCGGCACACAAGTTCTGAACTTTCCCCGGTGGGATCGCGCCCATTGACAGGATCGTTCCCGACGTAGGCGTAGAGGTTGACTTGATCCTTGTAGCCGATGGGGTCGGTCTGCATGAACCGGCCGAGGGTTGGCGAGTACATGCGAGCTTTGTAATAATAGAGCCCGAGTTGGGCGAGCCAGGCCTGACCGGTATATTGGAACCGCCCGTAATTGCCGGCCGTCCCGATGCCGTAATCGTCATAGGCGTTGATCGCGACCTTGGCGCCGGTCGCGTCGGCCACCGATACGATCGACCCCTGATAGTCAGGCTGAAGGCTCTGCCGACCGCCATAGCCGCTTGCCGTATACTGGATCATCGGATCGTCGTCGCCGGGGCCGTGGACGTACTTGAGCAGGCTGCCCCCGCTCACCTCCATCACGATCGAGTCGCCGTCATGCGTCAGTTCGAGCGTTTGAGCCGAGGTCACCACCTGCCATAGCCGACCCAGCGGGTCGTAGTTCAAGGTCACCCCCACCCCGCCGACCGTCGCAGTCTTCATCCGGTTCTCGACGTCATAATTGTAGACGTTGGTGCCGTCCCCGGTCAGGTTACCATTGGCATCATAACTGAACGTCGCGGGGCCGGCGGTCGTATATTGATTGAGCCCGTTGACCCCATAAGGGCGATTGACCGGAACGTAGCCAGCGAACGCATAAGAGGTATTCGTCCGCGCCTTGGTCTTGATCTGGTTCGCGGGATTGTAACCGAACGTGCTCGTAAGGTCATCGGTCGTGCCCGCCAGGTTGTCGGTCCAGCTGGTCGGCCGCGACAAGCCGTCATACCCCAGGGTGATCGCCACCCCACCGCGGGTCTGGCTCTCGACCTGGCCCTTGGCATTATACGTGGTCGATACGATCGCCGTCGCGCCTGCCTCCTTGATCATCGTCAGCCGATTAATCGCATCATAGACATAGGTGATGTACGAGCTATCCGGATAGATCAGCTGCTTGCGGTTGCCGGCTTGGTCATATTGAAAGTACAGCGTCCGGGTCGTCGTGCCCATATTGTTGGCCGCGCTGCTCAGCCGCGACAACGCATCGAACGTGTTGGTAATGCCCACCCCGCTCGCCGATGCGAACCGCGCGCTGAGCTGCGCACCTAGCAGGTCATAGCCGTAATAGACGTCCGAGGTCGTGCCCGGCACGTCCTTCAGGGTCATCCGATTGAGCGCGTCATAGCCATAAGTGATCGTCTGTCCGTCGCGCTTGCGCAGCGATATCCGGTTACCGTCATCATCATAGCCATAGGCCTCGTAGTCGGTCGTGCTAACCGTCCCCGCCGTCACCTTGTCGGGGAAGTTCCACTGCTTCAGCCGATCAAACCCGTCATAGGTGAGCGAAGCTTTGTTGCCATTCGCGTCGGTCACGCTCGTCTGCTTGCCGGTCAGGCTGTAGGTGTAGGCGGCATAGGTCTGCTGCAGCGGCGTCCCGTACGCGCGCTGCACCTGGGTCAGCTGACCTGCCACATCATAGCCGTTCTTTGTGATCCGGTCCGGACCATCGCTTCCCTGGGCGCCCAAAGTGCAGGCACCGGGCAGCGCGCCCGCGTAAATCGCCGGGTTCATCCGGACCGCGGTGCATTGCAGCCGTTCCTCGTCGTCATAGCTGAATTGCGTCACCGACACGACCGTCTCCGCCCGCGCGACTCCCGGCCAGCCCGCCACGATGAGCAGCACCAGCGCCGCGCCTCGCAACAGCAGCTCCTCGCTCATGGCAGTACCTCCTCGGTCTTGAGAAGCTGGCCAGTCACCGCATCGTAGGTCATCCGTTTGAAGCGGGTGACAACGAAGTCCGATCCGTCGGTCGCATTGCCCGTGCCGAACTCGGTCCGTACCTCGTTGCCGTCCGCGTCATAGACATGATGCACGATCGGCCGCGGCAACGCGCCCCCAGCACCATCGGGGTCGACACCGATCTCGAACGCCTTGCGCCTCAGCGCGTCATAGGTCGTGTATTGCTTGTCATCGACGTCGGTCCGCGGACCGTCGACTACCGTCACGTCGCCGGCGTAATTGTAGGTGTAGCTGGTCGTCGCGCTGTTGGTCCCGTCGCCCGCCGCCACCGTCGTCGAGGTCAGGAACAGATTATTGTCGTTATACGCGTAGGTCGTCACCCGCTCCGCCGCTGTGCCCACGCACGACGCTGGGTTGGCCGCCGTCGCTGACATGCACTCCGACATCCGCGTCAATCGCCATACAGGAGGCGAACCAACTAACGTTCCGCTGCTATTGAGCACCGCAGGAGTAAGCTGCGTGTACGTATACCGCTTCTGCGGCCGCACCCCCGCCGAATCCGCCGCCAGCGTTTCGGTCAGAATCCCGCCATGCGCAGGATCATACGTGTAGTCCGTCTGGTTGCCCTTGGGATCCTTGATATATGTCGGCTTGTTGCACACCCGGTAGTTCGCAACCGTACAGCTCGCCACTAACCCTACCGTCGTCGTTAGCGCGGTCCCACCACCCGCGGGTGTTACGGTCGAGCTCGATACTGCTCCGTGGGTGTAGGCATTGACAATCGAACTTCCGTCGGGGCGGTTCACGCTCTGCAACTTTGCCAGTCTGGCAAAGCCCTTAATGCTGTGGAAGAAGCCTTCCGCTCCATTCCACCCGAATGAAGTGGTCCGGGCGAGTTCATCCGTTTGCGAGAGTAGCAATCCGGATTGGACAACAAAGCTCTCTGTGGAGCCGTCGGGATTAGTGACCGTTCCCGTATATCGTTCGGGATCGTAGTACACGTTGTCAACGGAAACTGAATAGGACGTAGTTGCACCCCTCCTCACAGAGAAACTCAGGTACGGAAACGCATTTGGCGGAGACGAGGCTGCCCCGTTTGTTCCGCGGTAATTATAGACGTAATTCGAAGGATAGATCACGTTCGCGTAAAAACTCGAACCACCGTTTGGTTTAGTTATCGTTGTTCCGATCGGCGCACTGCTCGATGAAGTTATCGTTTCAATCGGCACCCCATTATTTACGAGAGTAACGCTATTTGAGCCCGCTTGAGCAAAAACCGACGACAACGATTGCGGTCCGAAACTCCGGCTAAGCGTCAGAGGGTCGGCATATTCCCGGCTGGTATTGATCGCGTATAAGGGTCGGGCGCCATCACCATAGACGGGCGGATCGAATGTGCCGGGATTAGTAGTAGCCGTTGGTGTTCCGCCGGAGAGATATGCCCTGAACCCGAGCGAGCTGTCGACGGCATTCCATATGGTGGTACCCCCGGGACCGGAATGCTGCGGGTCTTCCACGTCTGATTCGGAGTAATTAACGTACGAATAGGTTAACACCTCTCCGTCCGTCAACAATACCTGAGTTGGCCAAGCGTAAGCCACTTGTGTACTTGTTGAGTAGTTCCAAAAACTGCGCAAGTTTACATCGTATTGAACCACTGGCATACGAAAATCCGTACGACTGCCGTCGGCTGCCAGGTAAATCGAGCATGTTCCTCCTCGATATAGTTCAATGGCCGGGCCAGAACAAACAAGGATCGCGCCGTCGTCATTGTAATCGTTATAGGTATCATTAACGCCCGACGTTTCGAAATTGTGGTAAGACCATGCCACATGGCCATTATAATAGGTCTGAGCAATCGTCCCGAGCGAGAAGACATGGACGCTACCGCGAGCGGCAACACGAGCAACCATGAAACCGCCACCAGTTCCACCAGGCATGACGGCCCGTTCGAATTCGAGGTACGAAGTGTAGGGAAAGCCGCCGCCAGAATCATAGCCAGCCGAAAAGCTGCTAACCTTATTTCCGATATTGACGGACTCGACGCCTGAAATATTTCCCGTGGTCCGATCGATACCCAAACGATCCACTGTCGACTGTGTGATGGGTAGCGGAGGCAATACCGATGGTGTCGCAGTTTGCGCTGCCGTTGGTGTTGATGCCAAGACGGCGAGAATAGGAGTTGCCGCGAGAAACAGAAAACGGATCATCGGCTCGGTCTCCGGAGTTTTTCTGCACCATTTTGCCCGGTCACGCGGCATGCACTTACGCCGGCCATCAGAACGAAACACATTGCGAAGCCAATCCTGTTACCGTCGCGGTCAGCTGGCCCGTCGATGTCGCACCCAGGCTATCAGCGACGACGTAGCTGAAGGTGTAAGTCCCCGCGGTGCGCTCGCCGATCGTTACCGACGTGGTGCTGGTCACCGTGGCCGACCCTGGGCCGGTGATCGACACCAGATGAAGCGGCACATTGTTATCCGGATCGGTGTCGTTCGCGACGAGATTGACCGTTTGATACACGCTGCAGTTGAACGATGTGGTGTCAGCGTTCGCGACCGGCGGAAGATTGCTTGAGCTATTGTCGTTGATGGTGCCCGATCCCTGCGATGTGGTGATCGTCGCCCCGCCGGTCGGCGAGGACAAGGTGACCAGCACCGTTTCGGGCGATTCGACCACGCTGTCGGTGAGCGTCGGTACCGTGATCGGCTGGCTCGTCGTACTGCCCGCCGCGAAGGTCAGCGTGCCGGACGTCGCGGTATAGTCGGCGCCTGACGTCGCCGTGCCACCGCCGGTCGTGTAATTGACCGAGTAGCTCGACGAGGTCGTGCCCGTCTTGGTGACCGTGAAGGTCAGCGCATTGCCTTCCGATACCGCGGTCGCGTTGCTGATCGCGAACGATGGCGGTGGCGGGACGTCGTTGATCGTACCCGATCCCTGCGACGTGGTGATCGTCGCCCCGCCGGTCGGGGACGACAAGGTGACCAGCACGGTTTCGGGGGACTCGACCACGCTGTCGGGGAGCGTCGATACCGTGATCGGCTGGCTCGACGTGCCGCCCGCGGCGAAGGTCAGCGTGCCGGACTTCGCGGTATAGTCGGTGCCTGACGTCGCGGTGCCGCCGCCCGTCGTATAATTGACCGAGTAGCTCGACGCGGTCGTGCCCGTCTTGGTCACCGTGAAGGTCAAGTTACCGCCTTCGGTCACCGCCGGCGCATTGGCGATCGCGAACGATGGAGGTGGCGGAACGTCGTTGATCGTGCCCGATCCCTGCGATGTGGTGATCGTCGCCCCGCCGGTCGGGGACGACAAAGTGACCAGCACCGTTTCGGGGGACTCGACCACGCTGTCAGTGAACGTCGGGACCATGATTGGCAGGCTCGTCGTGCTGCCCGCCGGGAAAGTCAGTGTGCCCGACGTCGCGGTATAGTCGGTGCCTGGTGTCGCCGTGCCGCTGCCTGTCGCCGTCGTATAATTGACCGAATAGCTCGACGCGGTCGTGCCCGTCTTGGTCACCGTGAAGGTCAGCGCAGTGCCTTCCGACACCGCGGTCGCGTTCCCGATTGCGAACGATGGTGGGACTGGCGTCCCCGTTACTGTGTAGTTCGTCCGGTTGCTGGCGGGATCGAAGCTCGTGCCGGTTTGCGTGCCGTTGTTGGGGCCGCCAGAAATCGACGATGTGATGAGACGCCCGAGCGCGTCATAGGTGTAGGTTACCGTTTCCTGCGCGATCGACGGCACTGCAATGAAGATCGCCGCCAACGCGACGCAGACCAAGATCAGCCAACGATTTCCCAAATCGCATCCCCCGGCCGGCGAATCAAGCGCAGTGTCGATTTCGCCGTAAATCAGAGAGCTGAACAGCTTCTCCGTCTTCGTCAACAAAGTTCTTTGGAACGACGCCGATTATCCACTTCAAGATCGATACGTTCATTTTGGATGCATTATTGAGCCATGCACCAAGCGGGGTAGAATGCTTGCTTTGTTACCTACCCGCAAGTTGCTCGTCGGACAATTCGGACGGAATATGGAGAAACTGCGAAACATCCTCCTCAACCGCGATGCGAATGATTTCCGCCTCCCATTGAGCCAGCGCCTCCCGCTTCTCTTCGAGATATTCGTAGCGATCGTAGATCGCCTCGACCCCTTCCGGCTTATGCGCGATGACCCGCTCCGCGATTTCCGCGGCGCACGCGCAAGCGCGCCATATGCGTCCGAATGACTCGACGTAGGTCATGCGGTGTCCAAGGCTTCACTTCGTAACCTGCTGGCGCCATCGCCTGCATCCGAGTCCGGAGATCCCGATAATGCACCACAATATGACCGAGGCGCGGCCCTTTGCCACGTTTGGACGGAAACACCCAGGCCGAGTTGCCGCCGTCGAATAGCGCTCTCCCCCATGACGAAATCGGCACGACGTTGGGTTCGTCGTTCTTCGTCCGCTCGATTTCCCACGCGTTGAGTTCTTCATTCCACTGGATCGGCTTGGCGCGAAGCACATTGCCAATCCGCTGGCCACTCAACAGCAGCAGCTCACTCCGCGTATTGGAAACCATCGCGACTGGCGAGCAAGAACACGGTTCGCGTCAACAGCGGAAGTGCTTCGAGCGCTTGGCGTAGTGACGCTGCTCCTCATCCGTTAGCCTTGGATTATCGTCGGGCATAATGCGCGTTCCACCCCCGCGGGCGGGGATGGCCGGTCACGTGATGCACGTGATCGAGCAACATGCGGGTGAGCATCCTAATTTGCTCTGGCGTGAAAGGTAGGTCTTCAATCTGTTCGCGCGGCTGCGGATAGCGCCACTTGCCATAAGGTGAGAGGATCGCCGCCAGCAGATCGAACTCGGCCAACTCGAATCCGAAGCCGCTCGCGTTGGCGTAGGCGAGCGACCTCGCGATACTTAGGCCGATATGGCGAGCACACCAGGGATCGGTAAAACCGAGATCAAACAGATGCGAACTCAAGCCGAGCTGGAGGACGATGCCAGTCTGATAGAGCCGGTCGCACTGATCCCGCACGATCCCCTTCTCTATCCCCAGGAAAAAGCTCTCGGCGTTATGATAGCGGAACCGACTGTCGCCGCGCCCTGCCCTGGTCCGCCTGAGCACGACAGGTTCGTCATGGTAAGGCAACGCGGCGATCGCTGCATCCCAAGGGGATGACATGGCGACTGGCGCAACGGCGATTGCAGTCAGAAGGCTACGCCGCGAAGTTACCGAACCATTCTTGAGCATCTACACGCCCGTTCCGCGTTAGCCGCGAATCGCTGCATGGCCGCTCATGGAAACCGCCGCCCACTTGGCCGGCTCCGGCATGTGCAAACGGCGTTGCATCGAAATACGACATCGTTTAGTCCTATAAACGATGTCGTATATTCAATAAACGGTAGCGTCAATGATGATAGTATTGGAGATTGGTCCGCCGCCGGATACGCACGATCCGATGGGACGCCCTCCACTTGGAATGAAGCCGACGACGATCAGGCTACCGGTCGAGACGATTCAACGGATCGAGGCATTGGTCGGCAATCGGCGGCTGGCGTTGTTCGTTCGCGAGGCGATCGATAACGAGCTGCAGCGTCGCGAGAATCCCGAAAAGTAAAAGCGGCTAAAGATATACGAGTCGCGCCGGGCGGCCCCGGCTGCACCAGAACGCTGGGCGGTGAAGCCCGCCGCGAGCAATTCTGGACGCCGTGGAATGTCACGGCATGCGTCAGGACAATTTCGGACTAGCTGAGACTCAATCGACAATAATTATGTCGAATGAATTTTATTTCGCGCGCCCAAATGCCCTCTGCTGCACCCTAATGTACTTCGGCGCACTCTACTGCGCTATAAACGCCTGTTCTCATTAGCTTGGCACTGTTTTGGCACTCTTGCGCCAGCGAATTTGGTGTCTCAAATGTATCGACGGGGCGATTGGAACTCACGCGATACAGGACAATTCCATGCCGACCGATACGCCCGACCGCATTCTTCGCCTCAACGCCGTGCTCGATCGCACCGGTCTCAGTCGCTCGACGCTCTACCGGAAGGTCCAGACCGGCACGTTTCCCAGGCAGGTCCGCATCGCCACTCGCTGCACCGGCTGGCGTGAGTCTGCCATCAATGACTGGATGCGTAATCCGATGTTCTACAGCGTAAGCGACCAGCAACGCTGAAGGGCAAGCACATTACTGGGCGCGCGGCGGGATTGCCGATTCCTCCGCAATAGCCGCGTAGGATTCGGCTTTGGTGGATGCCGCCAAAGCCCGGAGGTTAAAGCGCCAACCTGGCCAGCGCTTCGGCAGCGGCGTGCTGGGTCAGGTGCCCATAGTGCCGCTCGATCATCTCAGCGCTGGTGTCGCTGATTTGGGCGACCGTGAGCAGCGGCAGGCCGTTGTTCACGAGATCGGTGATCGTGCTGTGACGGAGCGTATAGGCGGTCGCGCCGACAGGCAGCTTGGCTTTCGTCGCGGCCTCGGCAATCGGCCTCTTCCAAGTCTCTTTATCCCAAGCCTTGCCGTTCGCGCGCGACAACAGCGGCGCGTCTCCCGACTTTCCCTTCGCCTGTTTGTCGAAGAGCTTGGCGGCAGCGGCAGACAGCAAGACACGACGCGGCTTGCCGCTCTTGTCCTTCCCAATGCTCAGTTCCGACGTGCGCCTGTCGAAGTCTCGCGCGCAGAGTCCGGCAACAGCGCCAGGACGGAGGGGCAGCAGGCAAAGCGTTCGCACGAAGGGCTCGGCCTCGGGGTCGATTTCCTTGAGCAGGGCGCGCCGTTGGCTACGATCGAGATAGAGAGTCCGCTGACGATCGGCGTTGCGGATCGCTTTGAGCGCTTCCTGCCAAGCGGCCTCGGTATCCGGCGCGCCGGGTGCGAGAAACTTATTCAGTGCCGCTCGAAGCATCGCCATGTCGCGGTTGATCGACGAAGGCGCACGCGTGCGCGTGATCTGCGGCCCTTTCTTGCGGCGCGTCACCAGGGCCGGCTTGGCCTCCAAGCGTTGACGCCACGCCTTGAGATGGTGTCGCCTCAGCTTCGCCAACTTCACTTTAGCGATCGGGTCGGAATAAACGTTCCTCCGAAATCGCCCGGACGCGTCCGGCTGGGTTTCCGCATATTTGCGACAGGCATCCTCAACGGTCTCGATCTTCGCCTCGGTCTGCCCGCCCGAATCGACAAGCACCGCGAAGGCTTCGGCCTCCTTCCTGGCTTCCGCGAAGCGATCCTTTCCAGGCAAGGTTCCGAAGTCGCCGAGCGCCTTCAAACGGTATCGGCGCTGATCCTCGTCATAAGCACGCGCGATCCATGTCCCGGCACCTTCGCGCGCTGATGGGCGATAGCCCAAAAAGCAACCCGGCCGAATGCGCTGCCAGTATGGCTCACGCTGGCTGCGTAGTGCGTCCCGTTCCCTCACTTTGCTCAGATCCAGCGCCATCGCCAGCCTCCGAAGATCCATTCCGTACGGAAAATGTACGGAAAACATACTCGGAGTTATATAGACCCGGAGAGACACGAAATCAACTTATATCAGGTACTTATATGTTTCAAGAAATGTCAAAAAGGCCCGTTTCTGTGCACTCCGAAGGCAGAGGCCACAGGTTCGAATCCTGTCGGGTGCGCCATTTCTCAATGACTTATCGGGCAGCGCAGAACGTGTTTCCGCAATCCGCCCGAGTCATGTCCGTGCTACCTTTTCGTTCCCGGCACGTCATAGAGTGCACCGCTACAGGAGCCGCGGACCATTCGATGTGCAGGTTGTCGGACGCGTCGAGAGCAAATAGGTTCAAAACGACGTGAGCCGACGCCTATGGCAAAGGCATCGACCTGGCCCGACGTCCGTCCAGCCCGGCAAGCATGAGAGACAGCGCCGCAAATGCTCGGTATCGGCCAGTCGCGACGACACCTCGCCATATCGCATTGCCCCATCGCCTTTCCCAAGGCCGGGTCCGCCTGCTCACGTCTTTCCCTATGGCACGATGGGCGTGCTACAACATCGGCCACGGACCAGCGTATGGGATATGCCACGCCTGCCGCAGCGCACGTTGCATGGGTTCCTTCCGGTTACGAGCGGATTTTGACCCGATGAATGACCTACGTCCCTTCGATGATGCCGCCGGGCGCGAGGCCGCCGGCGAGGCCGCCACGCCCTTGTATCGCCAGCTGTACGATCGGATCGTCCAGTCGATCCTGGACGGGCGGCTGCAGCCCGGCGACCGGCTACCGTCAGCGCGCGCCTATGCCAATGAGACGGGCGTTGCGCGGGGCACCGTCGATGCGGCCTATGGAATGTTGGCGGGCAACGGCTTTATCGACACGCAACCGCGGATCGGCACGATTGTCGCGCGGCGCCCGCCGGCGGGCAATGACGACCTGCCCGGAGCGTCACCGGCCGCGGCATCGGCCAAGTCCACACGCTCCTGGCGACCCGACGCGTTGCTGCCGCTTACGCCGGGAGTCCCGGCGCTTGACCTCTTTCCCCGCAAGATATGGGCGCAGGCCATCGGCCGGGCCGCGCGCGCGACCAGCGGCACCGACATGATCTATCCCGATGCAGCCGGGCTGCCGCAATTGCGCAGCGCCATTGCTACCCAGCTCGGCGTCTCGCGCGGCATCGTCTGCTCGCCCGAACAGATTGTCGTGACGGGCGGCTTCCAATCCGGGCTTGCCCTCATCATGCGCGAGTTGGCCGGCCGTGGCCGGTCGGTATGGCTCGAGGATCCCGGCTATCCGATCTCGGGTGCCGCGGTGCGCCAGGCGGGGCTCGGCCAGATTATGGTACCGGTCGATCGCGAGGGCCTGTCGGTCGACGCCGGACGCGCGCTTGATCCGCACGCCGCGCTTTGCGTCGTGACCCCAGCGCATCAATATCCATTGGGGACCGCGATGTCGCTCGCGCGACGTCAGCAACTATTGGCCTGGGCGTACGAGCAAGGCGCCTGGGTGGTGGAAGACGATTTCGACGGCGAATTTCGCAGCGACGGGCGCAGCCTGCCCTCGCTGAAGAGCATCGATGAAGGCGAACGCGTGCTCTATGCCGGCACGTTCAGCAAGTCGCTCTTCCCGGGTCTACGGCTCGGCTACATCGTCGCTCCGCCGCCGATCGCCGATCACTTGCGCCGCGCGCTGCGCGTTAGCGAAGGCGGTCGCTCGATCGTCGACCAGACGGCCGTCGCCGACCTTCTCGCCAGCGGCCAGTTCGCGCGCCACGTCCAGCGCATGCGGATCGCCTACGCCACACGCCGCGACGCCATGACGCGCGCGATCGAGGCGGAGTTCGCTGGAGGAGCGCAGATCGACCAGGCGATCGGCGGCCTCCATCTGCTGCTGAGGATTCCCGGCGAAGGCAGCCGGTTCGCTCATTTCGATCCATTGCGGCCCGAGGGGCTGGGAGCGCTCGCTCTGGCACGCCTCACCGCGCGAGAGGACCTGCGCGACGCCCTTCTGGTTGGTTTCGCCAACGTCCCCGAGCGGCGGGCGCCGGCGCTCGCCAAGCGGCTGGCGGAGGCGATCACGCGCGGCCCGCCGACGCTCAACGCCGCTCCCTAGCCGTCACCTTTCCTCTATTGAGGGTCGGCTGCCGCTTGGCCCAGCCGCAATCCGGCATTCTGGCCCAATCGGCTCGCGCCGCTTCTTGCGACACCGCGCGGTCGATCGTGCCCGGTAGGCATCCGTCTGCCGGGCGATCGCGATAACGCGCACCCGCCACGCCCCCACCGAACCGCACCAGAGCGGCAGCCGGGGCGACCGGCCGGTTCACAAGGGGTTGGACATTAATGACCGAGAACGAAGCATTTCCGTTGGGAAACCGTACCAGAGCGCGCCGAGCCCATTTCAAGACGGCAGCCAGCCTTGCCGTGCTGACGAGTTGCGCGCTGGCAGCAACGCAACCGGCATTCGCCCAGGAAACGGCGAGTAATGCCATCAAGCCTCAGGACGCGACGCCGGCGCCGAGCCAGCCCGTCCCCGACAACGGCCAGGACGCCATGGCGAACGATATCGTCGTCACCGGTACGTTGTTCCGCCGCACGGATACCGAGACGCCGTCGCCGGTGACGTCGCTATCGGCTCAGACGCTGGAACAACGTGGCCTGACGACGATCGCCGATGCGATCAGCACCATTTCGGCAGGCAATGGCGGCAGTGTTCCGCAGGGTTTCATGAATGCCTTCGCATCGGGTGCGCAGGGCGTGTCGTTGCGCGGTCTCACCGTCAACTCGACGCTGATCCTGTTCGACGGCCTGCGCCCCGCTTATTACCCGCTCGCCGATGACGGCCAGCGCAGCTTCGCCGACCTCAACACCATTCCGTCGGCGATCGTCGATCGTATCGAGGTGTTGCGCGACGGTGCGTCGTCGACCTACGGCGCCGACGCCGTCGGCGGCGTGGTCAACGTGATCATGAAGAAGGAGATCACGGGGATCCAGGGTCGCCTCGAAGGCGGCGTCTCGCAGCGCGGCGACGGCGGCGGCCAGCGCGCGCAGCTCACGGCCGGCTACGGCAAGCTGAGCGAGCAGGGCTGGAACATCTATATCAGCGGCGAATATCAGCACCAGAATTCGATCTGGGCGCGCGACCGCGGCTTCCCGCTCAACACCAACAACCTGTCGTCGATCGACGCCGGTAACGGCTTCACCGGGGCCAATGGCGACGTCGACTTCCTGCCGCCGAGCGTCAGCAGCGCCAGCAGCACGACGGTCGCGGTGGTTCGCCCGGCCAACCAGATCACGCCCGGCAACATCCTGAGCGGGGTCGCGGTCGCCGGCGGCCAGTATCAGATCCTCGGACGCACCGATTGCGGCGCGGGTCTGACCACGCGCACCAACTCGGCGGGCCAGTATTGCGAGGAAGACCAGGTCAAGAAGTATGGGCAGCTGGCGCCCGATCAGACCCGGTTTGGCGGCACCGCCCGCTTGACCGTCAATGTCGGTTCGAATGCGCAGGCCTATCTCGCAGGCACCTTCTACGAGAGCATCATCTTCCAGAATCGCCCGCCCAGCACCCTACGGTCCAACAACCCGGTCTTCACTTACGGCCTCGTCCTACCGTCGCATCTGTCGAACGGCTCACTGAACCCACAGGACCCCTATGCCGCGGCGGGCAAGGCGGCGATGATCTTCTACTCGTTCGGCGATATTCCGTCGACGCTGAAGAATACGTCGCAAAGCTTTCGTATCGCCGGCGGCATCGACGGCAAGTTCGGCGACGGTGGCGGCTGGAGTTACAGCCTGAACGGCAGCTACATGCGCACCAACCTGACCCAGGATCGCACCGGCAACATCAATCTCGCCGGCCTCACCAAGGCGATCAACGACGGCACCTATAATTTCATCAATCCGTCGTCGAACAGCCAGACAATCCGCGACCAGATTTCGCCCGATCAGCAGAGCAAGGCGCATTCGGAAACCGGTGAAATCCAGGGCGTCGTCACCCACGATCTTTTCCAGCTGCCGGGCGGTCCGCTCAGCCTCGGCGTCGGCGGTGAGTTCCGGTATGAGAACATCTTCGATCCGACGCCGAATCCCGGCAATCAGTTCCTGACGATCAACGCCTTCACCGCCGTTGGTCACCGCTATATCAGCTCGGCCTTCTACGAAATCCAGGCACCAGTGCTGAACACACTCGAGCTCAACGCGTCGGGGCGTTACGACCATTATTCGATCGGCTTCGACCATTTCTCGCCGAAGTTCGGGTTCAAGTTCAAACCGATCAAGCAACTGGCGATCCGTGGCACCTATTCGGAAGGCTTCCGGGCGCCATCGGTGCCGGAAACCAGCGGTAATGTGATCGGGTTCGTCAACTACACGCCCAACTCGACCGTGTCGGCGGCGCATGGCAACAACGCCTATGTGCTGCCCTACTCGCTCGGCCTCAATTCGGTCGGCAACCCGAACCTGAAGCCCGAAACATCGCGAAGCTTCACGTTCGGTACCGTGTTCCAACCTGTGCACTCGATCAGTCTGACGATCGACTATTACAACATCAGGAAGAAGAACGTCATCTACAGTCCGGCTGATTCAACGTTTGCAACCACGTACCTCGGCAACGGCGTGACCGCCGGCGCTCTGCCGCCGGGGATCACGGTCACGCTCAATCCGGTCGATCCCGACCATCCCAATCTGCTCGCCACGCCGCTGTTTGTGAACGCGGCCTACCAAAATGGTCAGTCGCTCAAGACCTCGGGCATCGACGCCCAGCTCCAGGCGACATTCCACCTGGGGCCGGACGTCAAATGGACGACCAATCTCGAGGGCACGGAGGTTCTCGAGTACAAGCAGATCAATGCCGATGGCTCGATCTACGATTATCTCGGAACCCTCGGATCGTACAATGTAACCTCGGCATCAGGCACGCCGCGCTGGCGTGCGACGTGGCAGAACACGCTGGAGGTCGGGCCCTGGGCGGTAAGCCTGACCGGCTATTATACCAGCGGGTATAGGGGCTGGGCGGCCGATTATGCCGGCGTCGGCAGTTGCGGCGCGGGCGCGACACCCGAATCGTCGGTCAAGTACAATGCCGACGGTACCGCGCGCACGCTTGGGCCGGCGCTGCAATGCACGGTGAAGCACTTCCTCTCGTTTGACCTCAATACCAGTGTGAAGGTCGGCGACCGCTTCACCTTCTATGCCAATGTGGCCAATCTGTTCGACGCCAAGGCGCCGTTCGATCCCAACACCTATGGCGGCAACAACTACAATCCGGCCTGGGCTGCCTCGGGCGCGATCGGCCGGTATTTCAAGGCGGGCGCGACGTTCAAGTTCTGACGTCATCGTTGCGAGCGGAGGGGTCGGGCAACCGCCCGGCCTCTCCGTTGCGCAACGGCAAATCATCCGGCCCGACCCGCGCCCGCGACAGGCGCCGATCGCCAGCGGCCCATAGGCCGTGATGGTCGGTGGCCCGGTCTGGCTCATACCGCGAAGTCCCAACTGGCCCGTGACGGTTTCGCCACACGATCTGACAGTGCCGGCCACGCGAAGGCAGACGATCGCCACGCGGTGCCCATCCCGTCCACGCCCTGGGAGACTGACATGGACCGGCTCGAACGCCACCCCGCGCTGCGCGGCGCCCGGTTCATGTCCGGGCCGGACGCGCTGCGAGACAAACTGCGGCCGCTGCCTGCGCGCGTGTCGCTTGCGATCGGCATCGGCGGCGCGCTGACCGCGATGATTGCGATGGGCCTGTTGACGCTCGTCTTCGGCGACACGCTGCTGCAATGGCAGCCGCTTCCCGCCGGCACGCCGGGCCGCCTCGTCATCGTCTATGTCTCGGCGCTGCTCCTGATCGTCGCCGGCTCCGCCCTGGTCGCGAAAGCCGCGCGTCCGATCGCCGCCAATGTCGCTGGCGGCTGGTTTCTACTCTGGGCAATCGCCCTGCATTTGCCGCTGGTCTGGGCCGCGCATGGCTCGGTCGCCTCGCTAAACGGTACGGCGGAGAACCTCGCCATGGCCGCGGGACTGGCGACATTGACGAGCAACAACGACCACTGGACAAAGCTGCTCCGCCGCGGGTTCGGGCTGTGCTGCATCGTGTTCGGAACGGCGCATTACGTCTATGCGGACTTCACCGCGGGCATGATCCCGGCATGGCTGCCACATCATCTCGCGCTCGCCTACCTGACCGGGACGATCCACGTCGTAACCGGCCTGTGCCTGTTGATCGATCGCGCCGCCGCGCTGGCAGCAACCGTCGAGGCCCTGATGATGTGCTCGTTTGTGCTCCTCCTGCACCTTCCGCGCGTGGCGGCGGCGCCCGGCAACCGGCTGGAACTGACGATGCTGACGATGGCGGTGATGCTGGCCAGTTCGGCCTGGCTTGTCGCCGCACGCGCAACTTTCCCAACGGAAAAGGAGACCGACAAGACCTAACGAAA
>Ga0070674_100000153_pt1 | contig 32199 bp, 39 predicted proteins | sample KBSM33metaG_FD_65344 | JGI IMG/M metagenome (GOLD analysis project Ga0070674, IMG submission 65344) | Miscanthus rhizosphere microbial communities from Kellogg Biological Station, Michigan, USA - KBS M3-3 metaG | ecosystem: Host-associated > Plants > Roots > Rhizosphere > Soil ... | reverse complement strand
ACCAGCTTGTTCGTCAACTCGGACGGCACCAGATCGCCTGCGTCGAGGTAGCGCTTGGCCTCGACGCCCAGCGGGGTGCCCTCGCTGATGTTCTTGCGGAACAGGTCCCCAGTCGAGATCTGCGGAATGCCGAGCTTCTCGGACAGCTTCTGCGCCTGCGTGCCTTTGCCCGCACCAGGCGGTCCGAGTAGAACGACTCTCACTTCAGGAACCCTTCGTAGTTACGTTGCATCAGCTGGCTCTCGATCTGTTTGACCGTATCCAATCCGACGCCGATCATGATCAGAACCGCAGTTCCGCCGAACGGCAAATTCTGTACGCCGCCGCCGTTGCCGATCTCGAGGAACAGGTTCGGCAACACGGCGATCACGCCCAGATAGATCGAGCCTGGAAGGGTGATTCGGCTAAGCACGTATCGCAGATAGTCGGCGGTCGGTTTGCCGGGGCGAATGCCGGGGATGAAGCCGCCGAATTTCTTCATCTCGTCGGCGCGTTCGTCGGGGTTGAACGTGATCGACACGTAGAAGTACGTGAAGAAGATGATCAGCCCGAAGTAGATCGCGATGTACACCGGATCGGCGGGGTTGGTCAGGTAGTTGCCGACGAACCGGTCCCACCAGCTGTTGCCCGGATTCGGGCTGCCGCTGCGGATGAGCTGGGTGATCAGGTGCGGGATGTAGATCAGCGAAGACGCGAAGATCACCGGGATAACGCCGGCCTGGTTGACCTTGAGCGGCAGGTACGTCGACGTGCCGCCGTACATGCGCCTGCCCACCATGCGCTTGGCGTACTGCACCGGGATGCGCCGTTGGCCCTGCTCGACGAACACCACGCCGATGATGATGATCAGCGCTGCCAGACAGACCAGCGCGAACACCATACCGCCCCGGCTGTCCAGGATGGTCTTGCCTTCGACCGGGATGCGGGCGGCGATGCCTGCGAAGATCAGCAGCGACATGCCGTTGCCGATGCCACGCTCGGTGACCAGCTCGCCCATCCACATCACCAGGGCCGCGCCCGCGGTCATCACCAGCACGATCACGACCAGCGTGAAGATGTCCAGGCCCTGGCTCTGGCCCTGGATGATGTCCAGGGTGCAGCCCTGCAGCAGCCCGCCGTTTGCGGCCAGCGCCACGATGCTGGTGGCCTGCAGAATCGCCAGCGCAACCGCGAGGTAGCGGGTGTACTGCGTCATCTTGGCCTGGCCGGCCTGGCCCTCCTTGCGCAGCTGCTCGAAGCGCGGAATGACCACGGTGAGCAGCTGCACGATGATGCTCGCGGTGATGTAGGGCATTACGCCCACCGCGAACACCGTCAGATGCAGCAGCGCACCGCCGGAGAACAGGTTGATCAGCGAGTAGATCTGCGCGGAGTCGCCGCCGCTGACCTGCGCCACGCATTTCGTCACGTTCGGGTAGTTGACGCCCGGCGACGGGATCGAGGCGCCCACCCGGTACAGGATGACGATTCCGAGGGTGAACAGGATCTTCCGCCTCAGGTCGACTGTCCGCAGTGATGAGATGAAAGCCGAAAGCACTCTTCCTCCTGCGCAGCCGAGCTGTAGGTCGCGGCGTGCGAACGGGGCTGGTCTGACCAGCGTCTTGGTTTAGTCCTGTGCGGCGCCCCTTCAGGCTGTTAGCCTGCGGAGTCACGCCTTAAACAGTCTACGAGACTAACAGTTGAGGTTCTCCCGCCCCGCATCCGTTTGCGGGAAAGCCGTCCAAGCTTGCAGTCAGAATCGAAGCGTACAGTCGACGACAGGTCGTTACATCACCTAAGTAACGGCTCTGTACTACGTCGATAGGGGTCGAGGGATGGCACGGACGGACAACGACACATGGGATCTGGCATCGAGCGTCGGAGCGACGGCCACCATGGTGGCAGCGGCGCGCGCGATGGCAACCAATGCCGAAAATCCGTTGATCAACGATCCGTTCGCCGACCCGTTGGTGCGCGCCGTCGGTGTCGATTTCTTCACGCGCCTCGTCACCGGTGAGCTCCGACCCGAGGACCTCGACACCGACCGCGAGTCGGTCGGGATGCACCGGATGACCGACAACATGGCGGTGCGGACCAAGTTCTTCGACGACTTCTTCCTCGCCGCCACCGGAGGTGGCAATTCAGCAGAAGCCACCGGAGGTGGCATCCGCCAAGCGGTGATCCTGGCGTCGGGCCTCGATGCGCGCGCCTACCGGCTCGCCTGGCCCGCGGGAACGACGGTCTACGAGATCGACCAGCCCGAGGTCATCGAGTTCAAGACCAGGACGCTGGCCGAACTTGGCGCAGAACCGACCGCCAAGCGCCGCACGGTCGCGATGGACCTGCGCTACGACTGGCCGTCGGCACTGATCGAAGAGGGCTTCGATCCCAACCAGCCGACAGCGTGGAGCGCCGAGGGCCTGCTCGGCTACCTGCCGCCCGCAGCACAGGACCGCCTCCTCGACACCATCACCGAGCTCAGCGCGCCCGGCAGCCGGATCGCGCTGGAAAGCGTGCCGAACGTCAACCCTGCGGATCATGAGAAGGCGATCGAGCGCATGCGCGACGCCTCCGAGCGCTGGCGCGACCACGGCTTCGACCTCGACTTCGCCGAACTGGTTTACCTCGGCGACCGCAACGAAGCCGCCGCCTATCTGGGCGACCACGGCTGGGAACTGACGCGAAACAGCGTCAAGGAACTGTTCGCAGCCAACGGCCTGCCGCCGATGGACGAGAAGGCAGAAGAGGTCGGCAACTTCGGCGAGCTGCAGTACGTCAGCGGCGTGCTCAAGGGGGGCCGACGATGAGCCGGACGGATACCGACAGCTGGGACCTGGCGTCCAGTGTCGGGGCGACGGCCACGATGGTCGCCGCAGCCCGGGCGCTGGTCAGCCGGGAGCCGGACGCGCTGATCGACGACCCGTTCGCGGCACCTCTGGTGCGGGCGGTAGGCCTCGACTTCTTCACCCGTCTCGTCGACGGCGACATCCCGCTGGCGAATCTGGAGGGCGACGGCCCGCGATTCATGGCGAACTGGATCGCGGTGCGCACAAGGTTCTTCGACGACTTCTTCGTCAACGCGGGCGCGGTGGGCATCCGGCAGGCGGTGATCCTCGCCGCCGGCCTGGACTCGCGCGCCTACCGATTGCCGTGGGCCGCGGGCACTACCGTCTTCGAGCTCGACCAACCGAAAGTCATCGAGTTCAAGACCACGACGATGACGGCGATCGGTGCGACACCGAAAGCGGATCGCCGTACGGTCAGCGTCGATCTGCGCGAGGATTGGCCTGCCGCGTTGCGGCATAGCGGATTCGACGAGTCGCAGCCGACGGCGTGGAGCGCTGAGGGGCTGCTGGCCTATCTGCCGCCGGAGGCGCAGGACCGGTTGTTCGACAACATCACCGCGCTCAGCATGCCGGGCAGCCAATTGGCCACGGAATACCACCTCGATGGTGGTGCCGCCATGGGTGAACGCGGGAAGGCAATGGGTGACCATTGGCGCGCGCACGGATTCGACGTCGACCTCTCGGAGCTGTTCTATCCCGGAGAACGCAGCCACGTCGTGGAATACCTCAGCGGGCACGGCTGGACGGTGTCCGCCCGCAATCGTCCAGAAGTGTTCGCAGACTACGGCCGCGCCTACCCGAACATCGAAGCACTGTCACCGATGCGCAATTCGCTTGCCGTCATCGCGACACGAAAGTAGGAGAACCCATGGCCCGAACTGAGGGTGACACGTGGGATCTGGCGTCCAGCGTGGGAGCGACCGCCACGGGTGTGGCCGCATCCCGCGCGTTGGCGACCAAACAGCCGATTCCGCTCATCCGCGACCCGTACGCCGATGCGCTGGTCAAGGCCGTCGGCCTCGAACACTGCAACAAGATCGCCGACGGCGAGTTGGATTACGGCGACGATCCGCTCTTCAACCTCCAACAGATGTGTGAGCAGATCGCCGTGCGCACACGGTTTTTCGACGACTTCTTCATCGGCGCGGCGTCGGCGGGAATTCAGCAGGCGGTCATTCTGGCCTCGGGCCTCGACACTCGGGCCTACCGGCTGCCGTGGCCACAGGAGGCGGTCGTGTTCGAGATCGACCAGCCACAAGTGATCGAGTTCAAGTCCGGTTTGTTGGAGAGTCTTGGCGCCCATCCCGCGGCCCATCGCAGGGCGGTGCCGATCGATCTTCGCGATGACTGGCCGGAGGCGTTGCGCGACAACGGATTTGATCCCACCAAGCCCACAGCCTGGATCGCCGAAGGACTCCTGATCTACCTGCCGCCCGACGCGCAGGACCGCTTGTTCGACAACATCACCGCGCTCAGTGCGCCGGGCAGCCGGCTGGCGACCGAGCACATGGATATCAAGGGTTCGGCCGACGAGTGGACCGAAAAGCTCAGTGAGCGGTCACGCCGCATGGGATCGAGTATCAACCTCACTGAGTTGTTCTATATGGGCGACCGCAACACCGCCGGCGAGTACCTGACCTCGAAGGGCTGGGAGGTCACGATCCGTCCGGCCCGAAAAGCGTATGCACTAAATGGTTTCAAATTCCCGGAGGACGAGTTGACAGCTCTCGCCGGCGACTCCGGATACCTCACGGCAATTCTCAAATAGGAGACGTCATGGCACGAACCGACAACGACACCTGGGACCTGGCGTCCAGCGTGGGCGCGACCGCCACGATGGTGGCGGCGCAACGGGCGCTCTCGAACCGGGAAGGCCTGATCGACGACCCGTTCGCCGAGCCGCTGGTGCGCTCCGTTGGACTGGACTTCTTCGTCCGGGCGCTCGACGGCGAGATCCAGATGGAGGACGTCGACCCCGAGTTCAACATGAGGCGGGCGGCTGAGGGCATGACCGTGCGCACCCGCTGGTTCGACAAGCTGTTCACCGACGCCGCCGCCGCGGGTGTGCGCCAAGCGGTGATCCTCGCCGCCGGCCTGGACGCACGGGCCTATCGGCTGCGGTGGCCTGACGGAACGACGGTGTACGAGCTCGACCAGCCCGAGGTTATCGAGTTCAAATCCAAGACCCTGAGCGCCCTCGGCGCGCGGCCGAAGGCCACGCGACACACGATCGCCATCGATCTGCGCAACGACTGGCCGAAAGCGCTGCTGGACGGCGGGTTCGATCCCACACAGCCCACCGCGTGGATCGCCGAGGGCCTGCTGATCTACCTACCGCCCCAGGCCCAGGACTTGCTGTTCGACCGGATCAACGAGCTCAGCGCTCCCGGGAGTCGCGTAGCTACCGAGCACATCCCGGACACCGCGATGTTCTCGGACGAGCGGTCGGAGCGCATCAGCGAACGACTGAAGAAGTACGGACACGATTTCGAGATGTCCGACCTGATCTATCACGGCGAGCGCAGCCACGTGATCGAGTACCTGACCGCGCACGGCTGGGACGTGACCTCGCAGAGCATGCGTGACGCATACGCCGCCAACGGTTTCGCGTTCCCCGAGAGCGAGACAATCGCGTTCTTCTCCAATCTCAGCTACGTGAGCGCGGTGAAACCCCAGCAAACAATGTGACCTGCGTCACATGTGCCTGTGATCCCGCCGAGGGGCGGCCACAGCAAAGTTAGAGTGCATCATGACGCAGCCTGAGGTACCCATCCCCTACACCGCGGTTGTGCCCGCGGCCGGGCTGGGGACGCGATTTCTTCCCGCGACCAAGACGGTCCCGAAAGAGCTGCTGCCGGTCGTCGACACCCCCGGCATCGAGCTGGTGGCCGCAGAGGCTGCTGAGGCGGGCGCCGGCCGGCTGATCATCGTCACGTCCAAGGGCAAGGACGGCGTGGTCGCGCACTTCGTCGAAGACCTCGTTCTGGAGGGCACGCTTGAGGCCAGCGGCAAGCACGTGATGCTCGAGAAGGTCCGCCGGACGTCGGCGTTGATCAAGGTCGAGTCGGTGGTACAGGCGGAACCGCGCGGCCTCGGTCACGCGGTCAGTTGTGTGGAACAGGCCCTGTTGCCCGACGAGGACGCGATCGCAGTGCTGTTGCCCGACGACCTCGTGTTGCCGACCGGCGTCCTGAAAACCATGTCGAAGGTGCGCGCCAAGCGCGGGGGCTCGGTGCTGTGCGCCATCGAGGTGCATCCGACGGAGATCAGCGCCTACGGCGTTTTCGATGTGGAGACCGTGCCCGACGCAGCCAATCCCAATGTGCTGCGTGTCAAGGGCATGGTGGAAAAGCCCAAGGCGGCGGACGCGCCGTCGCCGTATGCCGCTGCCGGCCGGTATGTGTTGGACCGCGCCATCTTTGACGCATTGCGTCGCGTCACCCCCGGGGCGGGAGGCGAGATCCAGCTGACGGACGCGATCGCGCTGTTGATCGACGAAGGTCACCCCGTGCACGTGGTGATCCATCGCGGCCCGCGCCACGACCTCGGCAACCCGGGCGGCTACCTGAAGGCCGCGCTGGACTTCGCCCTCGAGCGCGACGACTACGGGCCCGACCTACGACGGTGGCTGATCGGGCGTCTCGGCTTGACCGCACCTGCGTGACTCACAGCGGCCCGCTCAGCTCCAGGAATCGGGCGTAGCGGCCCTGCATCGCGTCGGCCCACAAAGGATCGGGCTCCACGACACGCTCCGTCGATGCCCAGCGGGCGGCGTCGCCCATTGACGTTTCGAGCCCCGCAGCGATCCGGCCGAGGAACGCCGCACCCAGCGCCGCGCCCTCCGGCACCGCAGACACCTCGACCGGGAGACCCGTGGCATCGGCCATCGCCTGCATCCACGGCTGCACGCGGGTCCCGCCACCCGTTGCCACGATGCGAGCGGCGGGGGCACCGCTGAGCTCGATGAGCCGACGCACCACAAACCCCGACGCTTCGTAGCCGGCCCGCCGTAACGCGGCCCCGCCATGGGTGAGGTCCAGCCCGTCGAGAATCGCCCGGCGATCCGGGTCGTGGTACGGCGTCCGCTCGCCGCGCACATACGGCGACCACACCGGCACCCGCCCAGGCGTTACTGTCGAATTGTCCTCGGCCACAATGCGACTGACCCAGCCGAGGAACAGCCCACCGGCGTTGCTCGGCCCGCCGATCTGAAACCTACCTGCCCTGGTGTGCGGCAGCGTCCACAGCCCTGGCGCCTCGCGGTACTCGGGAATGGTGGTCCACACGATCAGCGTCGTACCGCAGAGCACGACCACGTCGCCGTCCCGATCGGCGCCCGCGACAAGCTGCTCGCAGAGCGCATCGACGGAGCCGGCCGCCAGCACGGCGTCGGAATCGCGCAATCGGCCCGTCGCGGCGCCACTCGGCTCGACCCTGGGCATGCGGTCGGTGGTGACGCCGCAATCGCCACACCGGTCCTCGCTCCAACCGGTGCCGTCGAACAACGGATACGTCGTGCTCGCGCTCGCAGTGTCGAGAACAGCCTCGCCCGCCAGCGCGTAGTTGGCCACCGCCGTCGCGGGCCAGTAGCCGTTGGCGTCCGGCGCCGCCCGCGCCGTCCAGCGCAGGAATTCGACCGCCTCACCGGATAGGAAGGTGGTTTCGACGCCCCCCTCTCCCCTGCCCCGGCTGTCGCCGTACAGCAGGCCCGGCGTCAGCGGCCTGCCAACGTCGTCGACGGCGGTCAGCGACGGCACCATCGCCGTCACGGCCACGGCCTTGGCGTCGGGCCTGGCGAGCTCGGCCAGTGCCGCCAGCGGGCCGCGTCGCCACGCTGCGTCGGCGTCGTGCTCGAGCCGGTCGGGGGCAGGCACGCACAGCTGATGCGGAATTCGTGTCCTCGCCACCACATGGCCGTCCTCGTCGGCGGCCACCGCTTTGACGGCGGTCGTGCCGATGTCGATGCCGATTGTCACCTCTTTGGCTGACACGCGCGTCACCGTACGCCAGCATGAGCTATCGTGACCCGACTTCGAGCGCTCGTGACGGCGCCATTGCGCGGTGATGGTTTCGCGAAACTCCGACAGCTGGCAGACGTGGTCTACGACCCGTGGATCGATCAGACGCCGCTACGGATCTACACCGCCGAGCAGCTGGCCGAACGGGCGTCGGCCGAAAATGCGGATGTGCTTGTCGTCGAGAGTGATTCGGTCGGCGGCCCGGTGTTCGACTTGCCGCTGCGAGCCGTCGCGTCGACGCGCGGCGACCCGAACAACGTCGACATCGCAGGTGCCACCAATGCGGGCATCCCGGTGCTGTACACGCCCGGCCGGAATGCCGACGCCGTCGCCGAGATGACGGTCGCCCTGCTCTTGGCGACCACCCGGCACCTGCTCACCGCCGACGCGGATGTGCGGGCGGGCCAGGCATTTCGCGATGGCACGATCCCCTACCAGCGCTTCCGGGCGTGGGAGGTGGCCGGCCAAACCGCCGGACTGGTCGGGCTCGGCGCCGTCGCGAGGGCACTGAAGTGGCGCCTCGAAGGACTCGGCGTCAACGTTATCGCGCACGACCCGTATAACGTCGAGGCCCGACACAGCCTCGACGGGCTACTCGCCGCCGCCGACATCGTCTCGCTGCATGCGCCGGTCACCGACGAGACGACCGGAATGATCGGCGCCGCGCAGTTCGCAGCGATGCGCGACGGCGCGGTCTTCCTCAACACCGCACGGGCCCAGCTGCATGACACTGACGCCCTTGTCAACGCGCTGCGCAGCGGCAAGGTGGCGGCAGCCGGTCTCGATCATTTCGCCGGCGAATGGCTGCCAACCGATCACCCACTGGCGAGCATGCCCAACGTCGTGCTGACACCGCACATCGGCGGAGCCACGTGGAACACTGAGGCCCGGCAGGCGCACATCGTCGCCGACGGCCTCGAGGCGCTGCTGTCCGGACGCACGCCCCCGCACATCGTCAACCCGGAGGTGCTCTCCCGATGAGATTCGTCGACAACGCGGAAGATGCCGTGCTGGCCGCCGCCAAGGACATGTTGCGGCGGGGTCTGGTCGAGGGCACCGCGGGCAACATCTCGGCCCGCCGTGAGGACGGCAACCTCGTCATCACGCCGTCGTCGGTGGACTACGCGGAGATGGCGCTGGATGACCTGGTGGTGGTCGAGCCCGACGGCGCAGTGGTGGCGGCCAAGGACGGCCGCTCGCCGTCGTCGGAGATGAAGCTGCACCTGGCGTGTTACCACGCGTTCGACGACATCGGTAGCGTGATCCACAGCCATCCCGTGTGGGCGACCATGTTCGCTGTCGCCCACCAACCCATTCCGGCCGCGGTCGACGAGTTCGCGGTCTACTGCGGCGGGGAGATTCGCTGCGCTGAGTACGCGGCGTCGGGCACACCCGATGTCGGCACCAACGCGGTCAAGGCGTTGGAGGGCCGGGCGGCCGCGTTGATCGCAAACCACGGCCTGGTGGCGGTGGGCCCGCGACCCGACAAGGTGCTGCACGTGACGGCCCTGGTCGAGCGGACCGCCCAGATCGTCTGGGGCGCAAGAGCTCTCGGCGGGCCGGTACCCATCCCCGACGAGGTCAACCAGAACTTCGGCGCGGTGTACGGCTACCTGCGCCAGAACCCGATGTAGCTCTAGTCAGGGCGGTCGGCCCGATAGAAGGTCAGCTGCCCGATGAAACGGCTCCGCCGCGAGGCGACCTCGGCGCACTCGAACCCGGCGTTCGTGAGCAGTCGCGGTATCGCATCGCCGAGATTGCCTGCGGCGTGGGGATTGTCTTTCATCCACCGCGCCGCCAAACCATGGTGGGCGGTCGCGTGGCCGCCGATGTCGACGATGTGCAGGCTGCCGCCGGGACGCAGGACCCGGTGAATCTCCGCAGCCGCGCCGGCCTTCACGTCTTCGCCCAGATGGTGCAGCATCATCGACGACAACACCCGATCGAATTCACCATCCGCGAAAGGCAGCAGCTTCTGCGCGTATGCGCGCTCGAACCGAATCCCAGAAAGCCCCCGTACTTTTCGTTGCGCCCGGGTCAACGCCAGCGGGTCCGGATCGGAACCGACCACGTCTGCGCCCGGCGCAGCTCGCTTGGCGCGGACGGTGACGTTGCCCGTGCCGCAGCCGATCTCCAGGACACGCAGCCCGTCGCTGAGTTCGGCCTGCGCAACCAGCGCGTCGTAGACCCTGCCCATACCCAGCGCGCGGGTCAGCAGGTCATAGAACGGCAGCAGCGCGTCCCTACCGAACGCAGGGATGTAGTCATGCTTGTGGGCAGTATGTGGACGATGTTCGATCATAGAGTCCATGGTTGCTCACTGAATTGCAATGATGTTGGGTGATCATCGGTAAGAATTGGATTATCTTTGGCCACATGGCGCAGATATCTCGGTTGGTCCGCCACCGCGACGGCGTGCCTGTTTATCAGTACCGAGCCGATTCCGATAACCCTCCGGTTTCGGTGATCAGGGTCGACGGCATCGTCGAACATCGCGTGCACATTCACGACTTCCCGGTCTTGTGGTACGCGCCCGCGGCTGGGCAGGTCTACGTGGTCGCGCCGGGTGCCGCAGTCGACCCGCGACAGGTGCCTCACCGAGACGCCGGCGTCGGCGTGTTCTTCGACCCTGCCGCGCTCGATGGTGACGCGCGATCGCCGTGGCCCTCGTGGTGTCGCCACCCGCTGTTGTTCCCGTTCGTCCATGGACATTCCGGCGGACTGCTGCAACTTACCGTTCCGCCGGAACGGCAGTCGATGTGGGCCAACGTGATCGGCTCGATCGAAACCGAATTGGCGGAACGGAAGGAGGGTTATCGGCAGGCGGCACTGGCGCATCTGACCGTGCTGCTCATCGACGTCGCACGCCTGGCCAACGATGTAGTGAGCGATCTCCGGCGAAGCGGCGAATCCCTGCTGGCCGAGGTGTTCACGGTGATCGACCGCCACCGCAGCGAGCCTCTATCGCTGCGCGATGTGGCCTCCGAGCTCGGGATGACGCCGGGCCATCTCACCACCGTCGTGCGCCGTCGCACCGGGCGCACCGTCCAGGAATGGATCATCGAACGTCGCATGACCGAGGCCCGGAACTTGTTGTCTGACACCGAGTTACCCGTCGCAGAGATTGCGCGGCGGGTCGGCATGTCCGATCCGGGATACTTCAGCAGGCTGTTCCGCCGCACCCATGGCACATCGCCACGCGAATGGCGCTGTCGTCCTTAGCTTTTCTGCTGTTCCGCGGTCAGGGGTGTGCGGCGAGGAATGTCTCGTTGGCCAGGTCGGCGGTGAGCTCCTCGACATCGAAGGGCCGATCAAGGCGGGCGTGAAGTCTCTCCGGATCGGTGAGAAGACTGATCTCGTACGTCTGCCGCGCGAACAGACGTCCAATGCGCGGGTAGAGCCGACGCATCAGCGCCCGCTCCCCGGCGGTGCAGCGCGCAGCGCAGTAGCCGACGTGGCCCACTTCGTCGGTGAGGATCTCGCTGTAGAGGCGTTCGATGCGGGCAGCCACGACTGGTTCGTCGGCGAACAATGCGACACCGACGCGGCGTAGCTCGTCGAACATTAGGGTCGGCAACCGTACACAATTTCATTGGCATCCGTCAATGACAGACGTCAACGAAAGTCGATCGCCACCTTCACAGCCCCGCTCTCACCCTGATTCGCGATCGCCAGAAACGCATCGCGCCACTGCTCCAGCCGGAACGTATGAGTCAGCATGGGGCGCAGGCCCACTCGGCCGTCGACAACCAGGTCTAGGTAGTGCGCGATGGCATGTTTGCGCTGTCCGTCGACCTCCTCGACCCCGAATGCATTGGAGCCAACCCAGTTGATCTCCTTGAAGTACAGCGGGCTCCACTCCCACCGCCCTGGTGCGTGCACACCGGCCTTCACCAGCGTTCCCCGCGCCTTGAGCACGCGGACACCGACCTCGAACGTCTCCGGCTTGCCGACGGTGTCGTAGACGACGTCGACCGCACCGGGATACGCCATCGGAAGGCCCTGCAGCGGCTGCCGCAACCGGCCGCCGCCCCACGCGGCGAGTTCCTCGACGACGGCAAGTCGGGGCTCGTGCGGCAGCACCTTGTCCGCGCCCAACCGGCGTGCCAACTGCGCCTGGGCGTCGAAGCGCGCCACGACCGCTACCGCGGCCTGCGGGTACAGCGCCCGCAGCACCGCAAGCGCACACAAGCCGAGGGATCCCGCTCCGTACACGACGACCCGGCCGGACGACGGAGGTGGGTGCCGGGTGATCGCGTGCAGCGTCACCGAGAACGGATCGGCGAACACCGCGACCTCGTCGGGCACCGAATCCGGCACCGCGAACAACATGCTGTCGTGGGCAGGCATCAGCTCGGCGTAGCCGCCTGTCACATCGGACGAGACCCCGGTGTGGATACCCGGCTGAATGTCGCCGTCGGTGAAGCTCCAGCACAGGCTGTAGTCACCGGTTTCGCATGCGGGACAACGAGGTTCGATACCGCGCGGCCCACACGACAGCCACGGGTTGAGCACGACGCGCTGCCCGATCTCGAGTCCCCGCGCCCTTGGGCCCAGCGCGACCACGTCGGCGACGACCTCGTGGCCCATCACTTGGGGAAACGAACAGAACGCGGCCATCGCGTTGTCGGTGTCGCCCTCGCCGAAGTCGAGCAGGATCTGCTTGGAGTCCGAACCGCAGATGCCGGTCAACCGGGGCCGGGTGACCACCCAATCATCGTGCAGCGGTTGCGGATCCGGTATATCCCGAAGGCCGACGGGTGAGTGCACCAGGTTCTGGGTGAGCGTGTTGGCGTCGTCGGGCACCTCGAACGGCTCGGGCGGCACGCCGAAAACGAGTGCCTTCATTGCCGCGCCATGCCTGCCGCTCCGGCGATGTAGGTGTCGATATCGGCGTTCTTGAGGTCGACGACGGCTTTCATGTCGGGCACGTAATGCTCGAAGCCGTCGCTGCCCAGCGCGGCGATGATGCCGACAGCCACCTCCGCCGGACTGAACTTGGGACCCGTGTAGACGGGATCGTCGTTGTCTGGCTGGTCCCAGATCTCGGTGTCGACGGGTCCGGGTTCGATCAGCTTCACGGACACGCCCGTGCCGTGCAGGTCGACGGCCATCGACTCGCTCCATCCGCACAGTGCGAACTTGCTTGCACAGTAAGCGGATTCGTGAATGATTCCGAGCCTGCCGCCCACGCTGGACACGTTGACAATGACCCCCTCGCCGCGCTCCAGCATGCGCGGCAGCACGGCCAGCGTCAGGCGCATCGGAGCGAAGAAGTTCACCCCCATGACTGCTTCGACCTGGGCCGGGTCGAGAGCGGTGATGGCCCGGCGCTTGGGCACTGCGGCGTTGTTGACCAGCACATCGATCGCCCCCAGCGCATCCCACGCCTCGAGCGCCAGCGGCCCGACCGCTGCCGTGTCGGCGAGATCAGCCACATACATCAGAGAGGCGGGCGAGGAAGCCTGGCAGTCCGCCAACACCTCCGCGAGACGGTCGCGCCGACGGGCGATGAGACCCACGATGGCTCCGCCTTCAGCGAGGGCGCGAGCCAGTTCGGCACCCACACCGGACGACGCGCCCGTGATGAGCACCCGTTTGCCCGCCGCCGAGAAGGCCACCACTCCAGGCTGGCCCGAGTGGCCAGTTATGACACGCGTTTCAGAGATATCCGTGTCATAACTGGCCGCTCGACGCTAGAAGCGGTAGTCGCCGAGCAAGAGCGCGCTGACGCCGGTCAACGAGCGCTCGGCCTGGGAGAGCATCCCTGCCACCGAACTGCCGAGCAGCGCGCCCACCGCCTCCGGCAGTGACGCCGCGGCGGGCTGCGACGACGCTCTGGGCCGCAGCAGGTCCATCAGCGACGAGCCCGGATAGCCCACAACACGGACGTGGGCGTCGGGCTCGAGCCCGGCCAGCACCTTGGCGCGGGTGATCGCCGTGCGCAGCCCACCAAGCTCGTCGACCAGGCCGCGCTCCAGCGCGTCGGCACCCGTCCACACCCGGCCTCGGGCGATCGCGTCGACGGCCTCGACGGTCATCTTCCGGCCCTTCGCAACCCGCTCGACGAAATCCGTATAGCACAGGTCGGCCCCGGCCTCGATATGCGCATGCTGCTCATCGGTGAACGGCTGGTTGATCGACCACGCGTCGGCGTTGGGGTTGGTGCGCACCGAATCGGACCCGACGCCGAGGCGGTCCTTGAGCTCACGCGCCACCAGCTTGCCGGTCAACACGCCGATCGAGCCGGTGATCGTTCCGGCGTTGGCGACGATCGCGTCGGCGCACATCGACACGTAATAGCCGCCAGACGCGGCAACCGCGCCCATTGACACGACGATCGGCTTGCCGCCGTCGCGAACCCGATTCACCTCGCGCCAAATGGTTTCCGAACCGGGCACCGAACCGCCGGGGCTGTCTACCCGCAGCACGATCGCCGACACGGCATCATCGGAGGCGGCCTCACGCAGCGCCGCGGCGATCGTGTCGGCACCCGCGCTCGAATTGCCCAACGGCAGCTGCGGACCGCCGCGGCCGCTGACGATCGGACCGTGCAGCGTGACGACGGCGATGGTCGGCTTGCCCTTGCGGCCAGGAATCGACGGCATCGGCGGCGTCGGCCGCAACGCCGTCGCGCGGGCGTACCGCGACATGTACAGACGCGGCGGCGCGTCGTCGGAGTCGGCATCGCCGGTCTCAGGCGAAATACCCGGTGCGCCAATGAGTTCACCGATGCGGGCATAAGCCTCGTCGCGGAAACCGATGCGGTCGACCAAGCGACCGGTGATGGCGTCCTCGCGCAGCAGTGGCGCCTTGTCGGCGAGCGCGTCAACTTCATCGGGTGCCAGGTGGCGTGATTCGGCGACCGCCTGCCGCACCTGGCTGTGCAGGCTTTCGATCAGCCGACTGTCGGCCTCGCGGTGGGCATCGGTGTACCGGTCCTGTGTGAAAAGGTTTGCCGCGGACTTGTATTCACCGCGAGCGATGAACTGCGCCTCGATGCCGGCCTTGTCGAGCGCGTCGCGCAGGAAGAGCGCGTTTGTGGCAAAACCGACGAGACCGACGGTGCCCGACGGCTGCATCCACACCTCGCGGAACGCCGACGCCAAGTAGTACGAGAGCGTGCCAGGGTATGTCTCGGCCCATGCCAACGACGGCTTCACATCGCTGAAGGCGGAGATGGCGTCGCGCAGCTCCTGCACCGGACCCGCCGTAGCGGCCGGGAGCTGAACCCGGGCAATGAGCCCGGCCACCCGCGAGTCCTTGGCAGCGCGGTGGATGGCGGCGACGGCTTCGCGTAACAGCAGTGGCTTACCGCCGCTGGCGATCATCGCCAACGGATCGAAGCCGCCGGCCTCGTGCGGCACCGCCTGTAAGTCCAGTTCGAGCACACACCCGCCCGGGACGCCGTGATGCCGGGCGGTGTCGACCCGCCGGACCAGATTGCGTACTTCGTCGGCGCCGGGGATGCCGGACAGGAAAGCAAACATGTTTTGAGCGTACCGACGCGCAGCCTGCTGGCCCGCAGGCGTCTGGATGAAGATCTCGACGCGCCCGATACGCCCGTCACCAGTGAGGTCGAATACGAGCACTTCCGGGGTGACCATCGACTTCCCGCCGAGCTCGACGGTTTCGGTGAGTTCGGCGAACGCGAGCACGTCCCGTAGGGTTCGACGCGCACGATGTCGTCCACATCACGACGTCGGTAGGCATACGGTTGTCGCGTGAGGTTTTCGATCTCGATTCCCCAGCGTGCAGCCGACGGCTTCGACGCCGAAGGGACAAGTAGTTTTCTCGCGCGAGCAGAAGAGCTCGGATTCGAAGGCGGCTGGACGCTCGAGCAAATCGTCGCTCCCGCACCGTCTCTCGCGCCACTGCAGTTGTTGTCATGGGCCGCGGCGCACACCACCCGGTTGCGGCTCGGTGTGGCGGTGCTCATCACGTCGCTGCACGACCCGCTGCAACTGGCATCCGCCATCACCGCCGTCGACCAGCTCAGCCACGGTCGGTTAGACGTGGGCGTCGGCCATGGGGGCAACTTCAGGCCGTTCCCTGCGTTCGGTGTCGAGAAGTCGACGTTCGTCCGTTATTTCACCGAGGGCCTCGAGCTGATGGAGGCGGCATGGTCCGACGAGCCGACGGTGACGTTTCACGGGCGCTTCCGCGACGTCAATGGCCTGCCGATTCAACCCAAACCCGTACAGCGCCCGCACCCGCCGCTCTGGTTCGGCGGCAGCGCACCAAAGGCTGTGGCCCGCGCGGTGCGCCTGGGTGACGCGTTCATGGGTGCGGGCTCGTCGACCACGGCGAACTTTGCTGAGGCCGTCACGATCGTCCGCCGCGAACTCGACGAGCAGGGCAAGGACCCGGCACATTTTAGAATCGCCAAGCGCGTCTACCTGACCGTTGACGACGACGGCGCCCGCGCGCGGGAGCGGGTTCTCGCCGGGTTGCACCGCATCTACGGCGATTTGCCGGGCCTCAACCTCCCCGCGGTTCCGGTCTCCGGCACCCCCGATGATGTGGCGCGCGGACTGCGCGAGGTGGTCGACGCCGGCGCCGAGATGATCCTGTTGAACCCGGTCGGTGTGAACGCCGTTGAAGATCGTGACCAGATGGAACGGCTTGCTGCCGAAGTGATTCCGCAGCTCAACTGACTCATAGGGTTTCGCTAAAAATTAGGTGTTATAAGTTCACAGGAAAGTGGTACACCGGATATATGAAGGCGACATTCAGATTCATGGCTCCGCTCCTGATGGCGGGGGCTGCGGCGGGTTGGATCGCCGCGGCGCCGTACGCTGTGGCAGACGCCTATGCGGCGGCCGCAGGCACGTCGATCACGCAATTTGCGCCCCAGAGTCCTGGCGGGGACGGCTGCGCAAATGGAGTTTGCGGCAGCGGCGACGCCAGTGGCGGCAGCGGGTGTACTGCCGACGGCACGTGCGGCAGCGGCGGCCCAATGGGTGGAGGCGGCTGTACAACCGCGGGAGTGTGCGGCAGCGGCGGCCCGTGGGGCGGCGGCGGCTGCGTGCCCGGCGTCGGCTGCTTCAACTGGGGCCAGTAGCAACTAGCTCAACGCAAAACCCCCGACGGCCAAGCGTCTGGGGGTCTTTGTGTTCGTTTCGAGTCAGAGCTCGGTCGCGGAACCGCCTGCGGCAGCGATCTTTTCGCGTGCGCTGCCGCTGAACTTGTGCGCGCTGACGTTGACCTTGACGGTCAACTTGCCGTCGCCGAGCACCTTGACCAGCGAGTTCTTGCGCACCGCGCCCGCGGCCACCAGCTCGTCGACACCGACCTCGCCGCCCTTCGGGAACAGCTTGTTGATGTCGCCGACGTTGACGACCTCATACTCGGTGCGGAACCGGTTGCGGAAGCCCTTCAGCTTCGGCAGCCGCATGTGAATCGGCATCTGGCCGCCCTCGAACGTCGCCGGGACGTTCTTGCGGGCCTTGGTGCCCTTCGTACCGCGACCGGCGGTCTTGCCCTTGGAGCCCCCGCCGCGGCCCACGCGGGTCTTCGCGGTCTTGGAGCCCGGCGCGGGCCTCAGGTCATGCAATTTGATGGGAGTCATTTCGTCTCCACCGCCTCAACTTTTACGAGGTGATGCACGGCCTTGATCAGACCGCGCGTCTGCGCGTTGTCCTCACGGACGACGGACTGGCGGATCTTGCGCAGCCCCAACGTCCGCAGGGTCTCGCGTGCCTTCCAGCGCGCACCGATGGTGCTGCGCACCTGGGTGATCTTGAGCTCTGCCATCGTTATGCCGACCCTTCACGTGCGGCCGACGCGGCAAGCGCCTCCGCCTCGCGGCGCGCCCGCAGCATGCCTGCCGGCGCGACATCCTCGATCGACAGACCGCGTCGGGCCGCGACCTCTTCCGGACGCTGCAGCAGCTTCAGCGCGGCAACGGTGGCATGCACCACGTTGATCGCGTTGTCGCTTCCCAGCGACTTGGCCAGGATGTCATGCACGCCAGCGCATTCCAGCACCGCACGGGCGGCGCCACCGGCGATCACACCGGTACCGGGGCTGGCCGGACGCAGCATCACCACACCCGCAGCGGCCTCACCCTGCACCGGGTGGACGATAGTGCCGCCGATCAGCGGAACCCGGAAGAAGCCCTTGCGAGCCTCCTCGACACCCTTGGCGATCGCGGCGGGTACTTCCTTGGCCTTGCCGTAACCGACGCCGACCATGCCGTTGCCGTCGCCGACGATCACCAGCGCGGTGAAGCTGAATCGCCGACCGCCCTTGACGACCTTGGAGACCCGGTTGATCGCGACGACGCGCTCCAGGTAGTTGCTCTTCTCACCGCTGTCGCGGCCACCACGGCCGCCACGGTCGTCGCGGCGGCCACGGCCGTCGCGGTCACCGCGCGAGCCCCTGCCGTCCCGGCTATCGGGGCCGCCGGCCCCGTGTGCCTGCTCGGCCATCATGCAGTCCTTCCGTTATCAGTCATCAGAACTTCAGCCCGCCTTCGCGCGCGGCGTCGGCGAGCGCCGCGATGCGGCCACCGTAGGTGTAGCCGCCGCGGTCGAACACGACCTGCTCGATGCCTGCGGCCTTGGCACGCTCGGCGATGAGCTGTCCGACCCGCACGCTGTGGGCCTTCTTGTCACCGTCGACGGCGCGCACGTCGGCCTCGGTCGACGACGCAGCGGCCACCGTGGTGCCGTTGAGGTCGTTCACCAGCTGCACATGAATGTGCCGCGACGAACGGTTGACCACCAGGCGCGGTGTCTCGGCCGTGCCCTCGATCTTCTTGCGGAGCCGGGCGTGCCGACGCAGCCGCGCGACCCGCCGGGTGTGGGACACGTTGTGGCCCACCAGCTTACGCGCCGCGGACTCTGTTGTCTTCGCAGCCATGTCTACTTACCTGTCTTTCCGACCTTGCGGCGGATCTGCTCACCCTCGTAGCGGATGCCCTTGCCCTTGTAGGGGTCGCTCTTCCGCAGGCGGCGGATGTTGGCCGCGATCTGGCCGACCTTCTGCTTGTCGATACCGGAGATCGAGAACTTCGTCGGCGTCTCCACCGCGAATGTCACGCCCTCCGGGGCGTTGATCAGCACTGGGTGGCTGTAACCGAGCGCGAATTCCAAGTTGCTGCCCTTGGCGACCACGCGGTAGCCGACGCCGAAGATCTCCATCTTGATGGTGTAGCCCTCGGTGACGCCGGTGACCAGGTTGGCCACCAGTGTGCGCGACAGGCCGTGCAGCGAGCGGTTGTGCCGCTCGTCGTCGGGTCGAGTCACCACGATCGCGCCGTCGTCATCACGGGCGACCTTGATCGGCTCGACGACCGCCAGTTCCAGCGTGCCCTTCGGGCCCTTGACCGACACGTTCTGGCCGTCGATCGTCACATCGACCCCGGACGGGACCGGGACCGGCTGCTTTCCAATACGCGACATAGTTTCTAGCTCTCCCTCACCACACGTACGCGAGGACTTCGCCGCCCACGCCCTCTCGGGCCGCCTGGCGGTCGGTCCTCAGACCCGACGACGTGGAGATGATCGCCACGCCAAGACCGCCGAGAACCCGCGGCAGGTTGGTCGATTTCGCGTAGACGCGCAGACCGGGCTTGGACACCCGGCGCAGTCCCGCGATGCTGCGTTCACGGCTGGGGCCGTACTTGAGTTGCACCACCAGCGACTTGCCCACGCGGGCATCCTCAGTGTGGTAATCGGAGATGTAGCCCTCCGCCTTGAGGATCTCGGCGATGTTGGCCTTGATCTTCGAGTGCGGCAGGGTCACCTCGTCGTGGTACGCCGAATTGGCGTTGCGCAGACGTGTCAAGAAGTCTGCGATCGGGTCCGTCATGGTCATGACAGCCGGTTCACCTTCCTCGCGGCGGTTCCACCGTGTCCATTAGTGGGGTGGCCTGCCGCAACCTTTTCCGATGTGGTCAATTGCCTAGCGCTGATTACCAGCTGGACTTCTGGACGCCCGGCAGTTCGCCGGCGTGTGCCATCTCGCGCAGGCAGATGCGGCACAGCCCGAACTTGCGGTAGACCGCGTGCGGGCGACCGCACTTGCTGCAGCGCGTGTAGCCACGCACTTTGAACTTGGGCTTGCGCTGGGCCTTGTTGACCAGTGCCTTCTTTGCCATCTGTTCAGTTCTCCTTGAAGGGGAAGCCGAGGGCCCGCAACAGCGCTCGTCCTTCGTCGTCGTTCGTCGCCGTGGTGACGACGGTGATGTCCATGCCACGAGGCCGGTCGATGCTGTCCACGTCGATCTCGTGGAACACCGACTGTTCGGTCAGCCCGAAGGTGTAGTTACCGGTGCCGTCGAACTGCTTGGGCGACAGGCCGCGGAAGTCGCGGATACGCGGCAGCGCGATCGAGATCAGCCGGTCGAGGAATTCCCACATCCGGTCGCCGCGCAGCGTGACCCGCGCGCCGATCGGCATGCCCTCGCGGAGCTTGAACTGCGCGATGGACTTACGCGCCCGCCGGACCTCCGGTTTTTGCCCGGTGATCAGCGACAGGTCGTTGACCGCACCGTTGATCAGCTTGGCGTCGCGGGCGGCGTCGCCAACACCCATGTTCACGACGACCTTCACCACGCCGGGGATCTGCATGACGTTGGCGTACCCGAACTCTTTCAGCAGCGTGTCGCGGATCTCTTCGCGGTAGCGCTGCTTGAGTCGGGGCAGCGTCTTCTCAGTGGCTTCTGCGGTCGTCATCTCAGATGTCCTTGCCATTGGTCTTGGCGACGCGGACCTTCTTGCCGGTCTCGTCGTCGAGGCGGAAGCCGACGCGGGTCGGCTTGCCGTCGGAGTCGAGCAGCATCACGTTGCTGACGTGGATCGGCGCCTCCTGGGTGACGATCCCGCCGGAGGCGGCGCCGCGCTCGGTGCGGGAAACGGGAGTGTGCTTCTTGATCCGGTTCACGCCCTCGACGAGGACCTTGTTGCGGTCGGGGTAGGCCATCAGGACCTTGCCCTTGGCGCCCTTGTCCTTACCGGAGATGACAAGCACGGTGTCGCCCTTGTGGACGTTCATTTACAACACCTCCGGGGCGAGCGAAACGATCTTCATGAAGCGCTTCTCGCGCAGTTCCCGGCCGACCGGGCCGAAGATGCGTGTGCCGCGCGGGTCGTTGTCGGCCTTGATGAGGACGGCAGCGTTCTCGTCGAACTTGATGTAGCTGCCGTCGGCACGGCGGCGCTCCTTGACGGTGCGCACGATCACGGCCTTGACGACCTCGCCGCGCTTGACGTTGCCGCCGGGGATGGCTTCCTTGACGGTCGCCACGATGATGTCGCCGATGCCGGCATAGCGCCGCGACGAGCCGCCGAGCACGCGGATGCACAAGATCTCCTTGGCACCCGTGTTGTCGGCGACCTTCAGCCGCGATTCCTGCTGAATCACAGTCTCTCCTCGACCTGGTTAATGTGTGCATGGCAGATTCCGACCTGACATGCGCGGTCTTGCTGTCACCCAAGGGCACGCGGGGCCTATCCGGAAGGGATTGGCCGAGGTCTGCCCAAAGCAACCGTTTGATTCTAGGTGACGACCTGCAAGGAACCAAATCTGTCCACTTTGCCGCGAACGTGGGTTACCCGCACGCTTTTGCGGCTTGAGCGTGCCTCAAGCCCACACTCGGCGCACAACCCGAGAGTCACACCGTCAACACCTGACATTTTGCGCACGTTCACCTCGACGTATTACCCCCGGTCAGACTGAGAGCATGGTCGCCGTCACTGCACTGGCTCTGGCGGCCGCGTTCCTGTTCGCCGTGTCGGCATTGCTGCAGCAACGCGCCGCCCGCACGGTCATCGGCACCGACACCGCATCACTGCGAGACGCAGCAGGCGTCAAGCGGCTGTTCGGCCATCTGGTCCGAAGCAGGACGTGGCTGGCCGGTTGGCTGACGAACCTGGGCGGGGTTGGCACCCAGGCGGCGGCGCTCAAGGTCGGGTCGGTGGCGGCGGTCCAGCCGCTGATGGCGGCACAGCTGCTGTTTGTGCTGTCACTGGCGTCTGGCGAGCAGCGCCGCTGGCCGTCGGGGCGTGACTGGTTGTCGGCGCTTGCCGTGTGCGCGGGCCTGGTGCTGCTGCTGACCGCCGACGCCTCGTCGTTGACGGGTGAGCCGCATCGGAACCGGGTGTTCATGGCGACGGTGTGTGTCGTCAGCCTCGTGGTGACTCTGCGCCAGGTGAGCCGGCACACGTTTCCATGGCTGGCCGGGCTGCTGGTCGGTGTCGCGGCGGGCCTGTGCCATGCGCTCAACGCCGTCTACTTGAAGCTGACAGTCGAAGATCTCTACCACGGTGGGATGCCGGCCACACTGTTCGACTGGCCCCTCTACGCGTTGGCCGCAACGGCGCTGAGCGGAATGTTGTTGGTGCAGATAGCTTTTGCCAGCGGCCCGCTACCGCCCGCGGTGGCGGCAATGAGCGTCACCAACCCCATCGCCAGCTTCGTCTTGGGCATCCTGGCCTTCGACGCGCCTGCTCCCCGTGACCCCGCTGTGCTCTCGGCCATCGCGATCTCGGGCGTGCTGATCGCTGTCGGCATCGTCGGGCTGGCGAACGCATCGGGCACACGCCATCTCTACGGCGACGACATCCCCTCCGGAGGGGCCTCTGCCGATCCAGCCACAATCGACGCCGTCGGCGTTGATCATGGTGGTGTGGAACGGCAGCGATGCGGTTGACCGATGCGGTCGTGCTGATCACAGGGGCGTCGGCCGGAATCGGCCGCGTCACCGCCGCCCGGTTCGCTGCGAGGGGCGCCCGGATCGTGGTGCACGGCCGCGACCCGGAGCGCACCCGACAGGTGGCCGACGAGGTGCACGGCCGCGCCGTGCTCGGAGACTTGGCCATAGCCGCGGATCGACGGCGGATCGCCGCGGAGGCAGTGGATGCATTCGGACACGTCGACGTGCTGGTGAACAACGCCGGATTCGGTTACCTCGGACCCGTGTCGGTCATGGACGTCGACGTGATCCGGCGACTTGTCGAGGTCAATCTGCTCGCCTCGATCGAGCTCACCCGTTCACTGCTGCCCAGAATGATGGAGCGAAACCGCGGCGCCGTCTGCTTCGTCACGTCGATCGCAGGGCGCACCGGCGTGGCCGGTGAAGCCGTCTACTCGGCGACCAAGGCAGGTCTGGACGCCTTCGCCGACAGCCTGCGGGGCGAGACCGCCCGCTCCGGCGTCGACATCAGCGTCGTCGTTCCCGGGGTGGTCGACACGGGGTTCTTCGAGACTCGCGGCAGTCCCTATGAGCGCACGTTTCCGCGTCCGATCCCCGCAGGAGCGGTCGCCGACGCGGTGGTCCGAGCCGTGCAGAGCAACCGCGCAGAAGAGTGGAGACCGCGATGGCTTCGGATCGCCCCGACCGTGCGCGCAGTGGCGCCCGGCGCATTCCGCCGGCTTGCGGTCCGCTTCGGTGGAAGCGGCGCGTGACTCCCGTCGCCGGTTAAACGTCTGCCACGCAACGGAACCCGATATGGGTCGTCGCGCTGTCCTGCGACTGCGGCGAGCGGGCCGCCGGACGGTAGCGGTGGCAGTACTCCGGTGCGCACAGGTGCGAGCCGCCCTTGAGCGCCTGGCTCACCGATGGGTCGGGTGCCAGATCTGACGTCGCCGCCGAAGCGGCTCCGGTCGGGCCGCAACAGGACTGCACGGGACCATCCAGCCGGTGGTGCGCCGAGAACCGTGTCGTCGTCCACTCCCACACGTTGCCGATCATGTCGACGAGGCCGAACCCGTTCGAGGGGAACGTGCCGACCGGCGACGTGCCGACCCAGCCGCGCGCCCCGCCGTTGCGGTACGGGAACCGTCCCTGCCATGTGTTGGCCATCGGCTGCCCGCCGGGCGCCGGCTCCTCACCCCAGGGGTATGTCGTCGTCGCGCCGCCGCGGGCGGCGTACTCCCACTCGGCCTCGGCCGGAAGGCGACGTCCCGCCCAGCGGGCATAGGCCGCGGCGTCGGGATAGGCGACCTGCACGACCGGGTGGTCGGCGCGGTCCCCGATACCGCTGTCCGGGCCGAATGGGTGGCGCCAGCTTGCGCCAGGTACCCAGGCCCACCACTGCCGCCAGTCACGCAGATCCACCGGGCCGCTGGTGGGCCGGAACACCAGCGCACCCGGTACCAGATCCTCCGGTGCGGCTCCTGGGTACAGCGCGGGATCGGGAGCCAGCTCGGCAACGGTGACGTAACCCGTCGCGGCGACGAACTCGGCGAACTGCGCGTTGGTCACCGGATGGCGCTCGACGGCGAACGCGGCGACGGTCGCAGTGTGTACCGGCGCCTCTTCGGGATAGAACTGCGTTGAGCCCATCCGATATGACGCACCCGGCAGCTCGACGAGCTCTGTGAGCATGACGTTCAAGGCAGGACGATCTCGAAGTCCTCGGTCAGCAACGCAGCGGCCGAGTCGAAACCGGGTGTTCCCGTCGGAGCCTGCACGTGCACCGCGACGAGATAGTTGCTGCCGCTGTTGGTCCAGATGTGGACGATGCGGTCTTCGTATTCAACGGCGTTCTGCGGCGTATCCGACCACGCGCCCATCAGCTTCTGCCCGCTGAATCCGCACAGTTCGCCGGGTATCACGCTGACCGTACTGACGGCCGATTCCGCCATCATGTCGTCGGCGTACTTCCTGAACGCCGCTGCAGGATCGAGCGGGGTCTGCGCGATGGTGACCGTCGCCGCCATCCCGGCGGGACCGTCCAGCCGCCCGCCGACGTCCCCGGTGCCCGCGGTCATCGACCACTTGTCGGGTACGCCGACGGTGATCCTCGGCGCCTGCGGGTCATCGACCTCGGCCGTCATCCGCACACTCGGTTCGATCGTCTGGGAGCACGCAACGGTGTTCGGGGGCACCGGCGCCCGGGTTGTAGGGATGACGCCATACGCGGACGGATCGCCACCTTGCTGCGTCGGTGGAGTGGTCGCGGATGGCGACGACCCAACCCCGGCGAGAGGACCACTCTCGCTGGCGACGGGCACCCCGTCGCTGGTGCGGACGCACGCAGCCAGCAGGCAGGCCAGCGCGAGCGCCGCGAACCCTATTCGCTTCATCAGTCTTTCGCGAAAGCGCGGGCGAACTCTCGCTCCAAATCCACGTACGGCTTGCCGGAGACATCAACGTTCACCTGTGCGATGTTGCCACCTGCAAACGGGAAGGGCGCCTTGTATGCCCGCGACACCGGCGATCCGGTGTTCTTCCCGATGCTGAGGCTCGCGCCTGCGAGCCCGAACGTTCCCGGATGGATCTTCATGCCGGACAACGACGCCACCTCGGCATCATCGATGTAGAGCGCCGTATCGCCGAGCGGCGTGTGGCTGCCCTCCACCGTCCCGGTACGCACAAAGGCCACTCCGAAGGTGTGCTTGCCCAACAGCACGGCATCCGACGACGACAGCCTCTGCTCCTCCTCGCCGAGGAAGTTGTAGACGTAGTGCAGCCGCCCGTCCTGGACGAACAGCACATGGCCGCCATGCGCGCCACCGTGTTTGATGATCACGCCTTCCGCGCCGGTGGTGTCGACGCTCACCTCGGCGATGATCGCGAACGAACGGCCCTGTATCTCGACCGCGGCGCCCATGCCTACGTCGGCGGTGCCGGGGTAATACGTGTACGACTCGCGTGTGCCGGTCAGATAGGGCCGGTACCGCATCAGCGTCTCCAGCATGTTCAAGTCGGCAAGCGGCAGGCCGTTGTACTTCGCGGCCTCGCTGAACCACAGCTTCTCGAGTTCCGCAAGCTTGTCCGGATTCTCGGCGGCCAGATCATGGCACTGGCTGCGGTCGGCCTCGATGTGGAACAGCTCCCAGCGGTCCTTGTCGAAGTTCGACCACCCGGCGGGCGATGCGGCGTGGATGGTGTTGGCGAACCAGCCTCTGTGCCAGATGCCGCGGGTGCCCAGCATCGCGTAGAACTGCGTCTCCTTACCTGTCGGCGCCCCCGGATCATCAAGGGCCAACTTGATACTCACGCCGTCGAGTGGCTTCTGCGGAACGCCGTGGACCGTCACGGGTGGCGTGATATCGAGCAGGTCGTAGACCGTCGGCGTGATGTCGCAGACGTTGACGTAGTTATCGCGCACCTCGCCGTGCGCCTTGATTCCGTTGGGCCAGCTGATGATTGCGGTGTCGGCGATGCCGCCCTCGTGCGAGGCGTAGCGCTTGAACAACTTGTAGGGCGTGTTGAACGCCATCGCCCATCCGATTGGATAGTGGTTGTATGTCTCCGGGCCGCCGAGGTTGTCCATGAACCGCAGGCTTTCCTCGACCGTGTCGATGTACCCGTTGAAGAACTTGACCTCGTTAACCGATCCGTTCGGGCCACCCTCGCCGCTGGCGCCGTTGTCGGAGATGACCACGATGACGGTGTTGTCGAGCTGGCCGGACTCGTCCAAATAATCAAGGATGCGGCCGATTTGGGCATCGGTGTAAGACAGGAAGCCGGCGAACACCTCGGCCATCCTTGCAAACAACCGCTTCTCGTCATCGTTGAGCGAATCCCACGGCCGCACCGTGTCCTGCAGCGGCCACGGTTCCCCGTTGGGCCCCTTGACATCCAGATACGGATTGACCGCCGAGAGTTCGGTGCCGGGCGGGACGATGCCCATCTTCTTCTGGTTCTCGAGGACGATTTCGCGGTAGCGCTCGTAACCCATGTCGAACTTGCCCGCGTATTTGTCGGCCCACTCCTTGAACACGTGGTGCGGCGCATGCCCGGCGCCGGGGCAGACGTAGGAGAACCAGGGCTTGTCGGGTGCGATGACCTTCGAGTCGCGGATGAATTCGATGGTCTTGTCGGCGATGTCTTTCGACAGATGGTAGCCGTCCTCGGGCAATCCCGGCGGTGCGATCGGGTGGTTGTCGTAGACGAGTTCGGGATACCACTGGTCCGTCTCGCCGCCCATGAAGCCGTAAAACCGCTCGAATCCCCGCGACAGCGGCCAATGTCGCTTGGTAGCAGCCAGATTGGACTCCTCCAACGGCGTCAGATGCCACTTGCCGACGCAGTAGGTGTTGTAGCCGTTCTCGACGAGCACCTCCGACAGCAGCGCGGTGTCATCGGGGATGCGCCCGTTGCAGCCGGGGAATCCGTCCGTGAACTCCTCGATGGTGGCCATCCCGACGGTGGTCGGGTTGCGCCCGGTCAGCAGCGAAGCGCGAGTGGGTGAGCACAGCGCGGTGGTGTGGAACTGCGACAGCCGCACACCACGTTCGGCGATGCGACTCATGGCCGGCATTTCGACAAGACCCCCGAAGCAATCCCATGTCGCGATGCCGGTGTCGTCCCACACCAGGTACAAGACGTTGGGCGAATCCTCGGGTGCGGTGGGTGCGGCGTAAGGGCCCCAGTCCGGTTCGGAATCCCGGATGTCCAGCTCGATCTTGCCCCTGAATTCGGTCGCCATTGCAGCCTCGTCCCGTATCGGATCGCCGTGTCGTCGTTGATCGACCCGAAACTACACCCGCTGTGTATCGGTTAGCTGAGAAATCGACGACGGCGGTACTGCGGATTTCCGGTTTAGCCACCGCTGCACCGTGAAAAACGGAATCGTCCACCCCAACCATGCGCCGACGCCGGCCACGAACCACACGAAGTGCTCGTGGTTGCCCCCAAAGACACTGTCCTGCAACGGCCCGCACGTGATCACCAACACCGCGGTCCAGATCCGGTTGGTGATGATGGACAACGCCAGCGTCGCGCTGCGGACCATGTGACGCCGATGCCGCGCGAAGCGTCGTTGCCGCGCGGCGAGGTAGCCGTTGATGGTGAACCACAGCCACAGCGATGCGAGGAAGACATTGCTGACGGCCAGGAACGGGCCGAACGGCGTGGCTGCCCCGATCACCATCGCGCACATCGCGGCGGGGATCGCCGTGACGACGTAGACCCGCCCGGTCCGTCGATGCAGGGCGGGCCTCTTGGCGCGCAGGCCGGGCCAGAGCTGCGCCACCGCGGTCACCATCGCGACGCTGGCGAACATCACATGGGCGACCAGCAATGGGTAGTGCAATGCGAACGTCGCAGGCACCCGCGTGCCGCCCGTGAAGTAGGGCGGAAGCGAGTACACCAAGAACGCGACGACGACCGCGGCGAGGGCGGGGGCGAGCCAATTACTCTTCGGAGCGCTCGGTGCGTATGCCATACGCAAAAGCGTACGCCATACGCCGACCGGCCGCGCAGCGATTAAGCTGGCCGATGATGACCACGGACGAGCCGCTGCCCCGGGCGCTGGAGATCCTGTGGCGCGACCCGCAGCCGGCCCGACGCTCCCGCGGGCTGACCCGCGAGCGGATCGTCGCGGCAGCCATCGATTTGGTCCAAGCGGAAGGCCTCAGCGCGTTGTCGATGGCACGGTTGGCCGAGCGGCTTGGCTGCGGCACCATGTCGCTGTACCGCCACGTCGCCAACAAGGACGAATTGGTGACGTTCATGTTGTCGACCGCGCCGGACCCCCCGCCCATGCCCGCCGATTCGTCGGATTGGCGTGGCGCGCTTAGTGATTGGGCCGTCGGGCTATGGGATATCTACCACCGGCACCCGTGGATCCTGCAGACTGCAGCGGCGGGTCCGCCGGCAGATCCCGGGCAGCTCGCGTGGCTGGATGCGGGCCTTGCCGCGATGGGCGGAACCGGCCTCAGCGAACGAGACAAGCTGGCGGCAGTCATGGCAGTACTCCATTACGTCCGCGGCGCGGCCGCACTGGACATCGAGGCCGCCGACGTCGACGGTCCGGACTACCCCGCTCTGCTTCGGCGGGTGTTGGACGGCGACAGGTTCCCGGCGCTGGCGGCGGCCGTCGCGGCCGGGGTCTTCGACGACGCCGACGACGACCACCTCGCCGAGTTCCACGCGGGGCTGTCCCAGTTGCTCGACGGCATCGCCGTCAAGGTGACTTGAGACTGTTCGAAGATGGGAATGCTCCGTCATATCTGACCCTCGCGCTACGTCAAGCACATAGGCCCTCGGTAACGCTATTGCGAGAAGGAGGACGAATGGCGAACGAAACCCCGGACAGCGGACCGATCACACTCATCAACGTCTTCGAGCTCCGCCCTGACGACGTCGAACAGTTCCTGCAGCACTGGCGTGAACGCGCCGAGTTCTTGGGCAGGCAACCAGGTTTCCGGTCACTGCGACTGCACCGCGCGCTCAATCCGGACTCGCGATTCCAGTTGGTCAATGTCGCGGAGTGGGACAGCGCCGAGGCGTTACAAGCGGCGACGGCGCAGGACTTCTTCCAGCAGAGCGCGCAGCGTTCCGTGCAGGAGTTCGCCGTTGCCGCCTACCATGCGGTCTATCGCGTCGTCATCGAAGCCACTGCGGACTAGCCCATGCCGAAGCCGTATCGAGTCGGCCTGTTCGTGCGATCCAACAACGCAGTGATGCGATCGCTCATCAGCGCAGGCGTCAAAATCGGAACGTTTGCCGTATTGACGGTGCGCGGCCGCAAGACCGGCAGACCGGTGCACGTCCCGCTCGTCGTGTTCCCCGTTGCCGGCAATGACTATCTGGTTGCGTCCTACGGCGTTGTCAATTGGGTGCGCAATCTTCGCGCCGCGGACGGACGGGCCGAACTTCGGCGGGGCCACGCAACCGAGAACATCACCGCAGTCGAATTGCCCGCCGAACAAGCCGGGCCGGTCCTGCGCTTCAGCCTGCATACCGGGCCGCCCGGCATTCCTCGGCTGATCGTGCGGATATTCCGGCGTTACTTCGTGCTCCCGTATCTCGACGTCGACATGGACTCCTCCGACGACGACTTCGTGCGATCAGCCCGAATGCACCCGGTGTTCAGGGTGCAGCGTGTCGGGCAAAGTTAAGTGCGGCTGTCAGGTCTGTGATCGCACGGTGGCCAGTGGTCCGGAATCGTGCGGGGACATCGCGACGGTGGGAGTATGCCGAGAGTGACGACCAGCAAGCCGCAGACGATCTCCTATCCAGCACCGGGTGCACGCCCGTATCGACGCGAGGACATCGCGGTCGACCCTCACGTGGTCGTGCTCTTCGGGGCGACGGGCGATCTGGCGAGACGTAAGTTGATCCCCGGCCTGGCCTATCTCGACCAGTCCGAGTTGGCACCCAACATTGAAATCGTCGCCACCTCACTGGAGGACCTCACCAAAGAAGAGTTCCTCAAAATGGCGAAGGCGGCCATCGAGGACTTCAGCACGCACAAACTCACCAACGAACAGTGGGGCCGGTTCGCCGAAACGGTCACATATGTGCCGCAAAGTGCAGGCCCCGAGGCGCTGGCCGCCGAGGTGGCCAAGGCGGAGGCGAAGATCGGTCAGGGAGTCCGCCGCTTGCACTATCTGTCGGTGCCGCCGAAGGCCGCGCGATCGGTGATCGCCACACTGCGCGACGCGAGCCTGGTGGACCGATCCCGCGTCGTGATGGAGAAGCCGTTCGGCACCGATCTCGCCAGCGCGGTGGCGCTCAACGACTTCGTGCACGAGACATTCCGCGAGGAACAGGTCTTCCGCATCGATCACTTCCTCGGCAAAGAGGCCGCACTGAACATCTTGGCGTTCCGCTTCGCCAACGGCCTGTTCGAACCGATCTGGAATCGCAACTTCATCGACCACATCCAGATCGACATCCCGGAGACGCTGGGCCTGGACGAACGCGCCAACTTCTACGAGAGCACAGGCGCCTACAAGGACATGGTGGTCACCCACCTGTTCCAGGTGATGGCCTTCGTCGTGATGGAGCCACCGACCGCCTTGGAGCCCCGCGCCATCAGCGAGGAAAAGAACAAGGTATTCAGGTCGATGCTGCCGGTCGACCCCAGGAACGTGGTCCGCGGCCAGTTCGCCGGTTACCGTGAATTGGATGGTGTGGCAAGGGATTCCGACACCGAGACGTTCATTGCGTTGAGGGTCGGCATCGACAACTGGCGCTGGGCGGGCGTCCCGGTCTACCTGCGCACCGGCAAGCGGATGGCCGAGGGCATGCGCATCATCTCGATCGCATTCAAGGAGGCCCCACGCACGATGTTCGCGCCCGGTTCGGGCGTCGGCTCGCAGGGCCCTGACCACTTGACATTCGATCTCGCCGACAACTCGAAGGTGTCGTTGTCGTTCTACGGCAAGCGGCCGGGTCCCGGCATGAAGCTGGACAAGCTGTCGATGCAGTTCTCGACACACGAGGTCGACACCGTCGGCGATGTACTGGAGGCATACGAACGGCTGATGCTCGACGCGATGCGCGGCGACCACACGTTGTTCACCACCGCCGAGGGCATCGAGTCGCTGTGGGAGCGATCGGCCGACTTGCTAGCCGACCCGCCCCCCGTGAAGCCATATCCGCAGGGGACGTGGGGTCCCAACGCGATTCACCAGTTGATCGCGCCGAATGCATGGCGGTTGCCGTTCGAGCGCGCCTGGCGCGAAGCCAAGAATTAGGCTGCCGCAGTTGGCTCGTTGACCCGGTATAGCCGCCAATCCGGTTGGTTGTCACCGTCGTTGGGTATCTCGAGCTCCAATGTCGCTACTTCGGCGCCAGTCTCGTACAGCGTCGGGTAGCGCAGGTTCAGGGCGTCAGAGACGCCGCGGCCGGTGTTGGGTACCGTCAGCAGATACTTGATACCGAACGCCGAGGGGTCGTTGAGCAGTTTGACGAAGTCGCTGTCAGAAGGCAGCACAAAGGTCTTGGGTTTGCGTGATGCGACGACCACGGCAAAGCCATACACGGTGTCGGTGATCACTGAGCCCTCCGGCAGATCCAAATCATCGAGATACCTGGCGATTTCACGCTCAGTCGAGAAGTTGGCCGCGATGCGGTGCGCGACGGCCATTGTCATCCTGCAGCACTGTGAGAGTGGCGCTCCGCGCGAAGACGGGCAGCAGCGCCGTCACATTCAGCGACGTGGGGGTGAGACCAGGCAGGACCGGGATGTTGACGGTCTCGACATCGTTCTGCCCGTAGAACGCCAGGTCAGGGGTGGACCCCAGGTCTCGCAGCGACAACGTCGGCGAGTCGGCTCGCGCCACTCCATCTTCGGGCGCCGCGCCTACTGGCGCGCTCAGCAGTACCGCGATTGCCGCGATGACCGTTATTGCAATCAACCGACGGAAAATGTGCGCAAACATCGGTCGCAAGCCTAAAGCGTGCGGCCCGGCGACAAACTAGAACGAAGCAAAGAAATACGACCGTTGCCGTCTCGGCATCGGTCGTATTTCTGTCGCGATTACTTAGCCCTTTCGAGAATCTCGACCAGCCGCCAACGCTTGGTTGCTGACAGCGGACGGGTCTCCATCAGCGAAACCCGGTCGCCGACACCGGCGATGCCGTTCTCGTCGTGCGCCTTGACCTTCGTCGTGGTGCGGATGATCTTGCCGTAGAGCGGATGGCTCTTGCGATCCTCCAGCTC
>Ga0070674_100000143_pt1 | contig 33118 bp, 31 predicted proteins | sample KBSM33metaG_FD_65344 | JGI IMG/M metagenome (GOLD analysis project Ga0070674, IMG submission 65344) | Miscanthus rhizosphere microbial communities from Kellogg Biological Station, Michigan, USA - KBS M3-3 metaG | ecosystem: Host-associated > Plants > Roots > Rhizosphere > Soil ... | reverse complement strand
CGGCCGTCGTAGCCGGGCGGCACGAATAACCTGTAGGACCGCTGCCGCTGACCCGACATGAGCTGCTCCGTCGACACACCCGACGCGTGAGGCAGATCACAGGACGGGGCGTTCGTCGCAGCACTCTGGGCATAGGCGGCTGTCGGGCCGAACACGATCAACAACGCCGGAACGATCTGCAGCAATCGCATTCTCATCTCCTTCGCTTCTCTCATGACCCCAGATACAGTCCCCCATTGACGCCGATCGTCTGGCCGGTGATGTACGGGTTGCCCGCCAGCAACACGGCGACGTCGCCGCACTCCTCCACTCGGCCGAAGCGGCCGACCGGAATCATGTCGGGCTTCACATTGGGATTCGATGCCACCATCTCAGTCGCGATGAGCGCGGGCGAGATCGCGTTGACCGTCACGCCCTCCTTCGCCAGCATTCGCGCGTAGCTCTTGGTCGCGGCGATGACCCCGGCCTTCGCCGCCGAGTAGTGCACGGCCATTGTGCTCCCTGCCTGTGCCGCGACAGACGTCAGGTTGATGATGCGCCCCCACTTGCGTGCACGCATCCCCGGCAGAGCCGCCTGCGTCATCAGGAACACGGACAAGAGATTGACCTGGATGATCTCGTTCCAGCTCGCCTCGGACATCTGCTCGATGCTCTCGAACGCGACCCGGCCGGCATTGTTCACAAGGATGTCCACCGGGCCGAGTCCTGCTTCGACCGCCGCGATGAGTGCGGCGACGTCCGCGCTCTTCGAGACATCACCCCTGATTGGCAGTTCGCGACGACCCTTTGCCCGGACGGCTTCGCACGTCGCCCGGGCGTCGGCCTCGCGGCTGACGTAGTTCACCGCCACATCGCAACCCGCATCGGCCAGTGCCAGCGAGATCGCCTTTCCAATTCCGCGACCCCCGCCGGTCACGAGGGCGATTCTGCCGGACAGAGCTGTCAGTGTCATGGCCTCGATTCTCGTTCACCGCTTGCGCTCTTACAAAATCCGGATTCACCCACCGAGTTTGTGATCGGCGGACGCTCGCCAAGGCGCCGCCGATTTGCAAACCCGCGCCGTTTCGGCGTGGCCCCGATCTTGCCCCCTGGCCCCGAAGCGCTCACCCACCCTCGAGGATCACGATGTCAGAACAGAGCCAGTTCGTCTCGCGACGCGAGTTCTGCGCTAACGCCTGCCAGGTGGCGTCCTGCGCCACTCTTGCGACGTTCATGTCCGCCTGCAGCGGCGATGAATCGCCCACGTCACCGGGCGGCGGAGGCGGCGGCGGGACGTCGCTACTCCCCACCCTCAGTGGTCAGTTCGCCAACTCGCGCGTCCAGGTCCCGACGACATCGGCGCTCGCCAACGTCGACAGCACAGCGCTCGTCGAGTCGATCGCGGGCGTGTTTCTCGTCGCGCGGACCAGCGCCACCACGTTCACCGCCATCGACGCGACCTGCACGCACGAGGGATGCACGGTCAACGGCGTGAACGGTGCGATCTACGTCTGTCCGTGCCATGGGTCTCGCTACAACCGCAGCGGTCAGGTGGTCAACGGTCCGGCCAAGGCATCACTGCGTCAGTACTCGACCTCCTTCGCCAACGACGTTTTGACGATCACCCTCTGAGCGCGCGATGGCCACAGTCAATCCAGAAATCGACCACCTCCTGCGACGCGCAGGCTTCGGCGTCAGCGCCAACGACGTGGACATCTATCGCGACATGTCGCACACGCGAGCGGTGGACTACCTCGTGGACTACGAGGGCCGGCCCGACGATGTGGACGAACGCATGGGACGTCCGGACCACGCGCTGATCGCGACGAAGGATCTCTTCGCACCAGACATCGACATCGACGATGCGCGCCAGCGGTGGCTCTTCCGCATGATCCACTCGCGCCGCCCGCTGCAGGAAAAGATGACGATGTTCTGGCACAACCACTTCGCCACGGCCTACAGCAAGCTGGCGGTGGACTCCGGTGAACGGCAAGCGGCAAAGATGCTCGCGCACAAGGCGGGCACGTTGCGCGGTCCGCAGGGACAAATCGAGCTCTTTCGCCAGTACGCGCTCGGCAACTTCCGCGATCTGCTGATTCAGGTCGCGCAGGATCCGGCGATGGTGATCTGGCTCGACGGCCAGAGCAACACGAAAGCCAAGCCGCAGGAGAATTTCGGCCGCGAGATCATCGAGTTGTTCACGATCGGGGTGGACAACTACGTCGAGTCGGACGTCTACGCCGCCGCACGTGTGTTCACCGGGTGGAACCTGCGCGGGTCCGATGACTACCGCAAAGACGAATACGGCGACCTCAACGCCTATCAGGAGTTCGTCTACAACGCCGGCCAGCACGATACCGGCGACAAGACGTTCTCGTTCCCGGTCTACAGCAACGGCGGCCGCACGATCGCCTCGCGCAGCGAAAGCGCGGGCATACAGGACGGCATCGACCTGATTACGGCACTCGCGACTCACCCGGAGACGGGCCGCCGATTGGCGCGCAAGTTCTGGAGCTTCTTCATCAGCGACGTCCACGCGCCCGATCCCGCGTTCGTTGAAAGCGTGGCGACGGTCTACCTGCAGGGCAGGACCGAGATCCGGCCCGTCATTCGCCACATCCTCAATTCGCCGTGGTTTACCAACCCGGAGATGCAGTTCGCACGCTACTCATGGCCGGCCGAATACGTCATTCGATCGATCAGAGAAGTCGGGTGGCAGAACTTCTCCGTGGACAAGGTGCGATCGCCGATGGCGGCGATGGGACAGCAACTCTACGAGCCGCCGAACGTCGGCGGCTGGCCGCCCGGCGCCGCGTGGTTCTCGACGGGAACGATGCTCGCCCGGACCAATTTTGCCGCGACGCTCGCCGCCAGCCAGAAGCCGTTCCTCGCCGCGACGGTGACTCCACTGGCGGGAACGCCGCAAGAGCTGCTCGACGCCATGCTCGTGCGCGTCACGCCTGCCCCGCTCGACTTGCTTCCGCGGCAGGCACTCATGTCGTACCTGGCCGCCGCGGGATCGTGGACAGGCGACGGTGAACAACTGAACACACGGGCCGCTGGTCTTGCTCGTCTGCTGATCGGCTCTGCCGAGTATCAGCTCGTTTAGAAGGCATCATGGATCTTTCTCGACGACTCTTCATTCGCAACGGCGTCGCGACCGTCACGTTCGGCATTGCCGCGCCCTCGTTCCTTACCGCGATCGCGGACGCACAAGGCATCCGCACGCGGAACCTCGTCGTCGTCTACCTTGGCGGCGGCAACGACGCGCTCAACACGCTCATCTCGTATCGCGACGCGGCGTACTACAGTCGCCGGCCGTCGATCGCCGTGCCTGCCGGGCAGGTGCTGCAGGTCGGCAGCGATGCCGCCGGTCAGGCGATGGGGCTGCACCCGCGACTCGGCGGCCTCCTGAACATCTTCAACGAAGGGCGACTCGCGCTCGTGCAGCGCGCGGGATATGCCAACTCGAGTCGATCGCATTTCGAGGCCGGCGACATCTGGGGCACCGCCAATCCGCAGCAGTCAACCGGTTCGGGATGGCTCGGGCGATACCTCGATGTCCTCCCTCGTCCGCTTGACGCGCTCGCCGCGTGGAACACGACAGCGGAAACACCGCGGGCGCTGATCTCCGGCACGAGCGGTGTGCCTGCGATTCCAAACGCGAGCACATACACGTATGCCAGCCCGAATCGCGGTGCGGCGGCTACGCAGGAGCGCACGGCCGCCCAGACGATGGCGAGCAATCCCGCGAGCGGACGCCCGCATCTGGCGTTCGTCAACAGCACGGCGCTCGGAGCCATCGCCACGCTCGATCGCGTGGCGCTTGCGACGTCGTATACGCCGACCGTCGCATACCCGAACGGCGGCTTCGCAGACGCCCTGCAGACCGTGGCGGGCGCAATGGTGCGCGGCATCGGCTCGCGTGTGTTCTGGCTGCAGACCGGCGGCTACGACACGCACGCCGGCCAGGGCGGCGGTGGTGGTGGCGACTACGCGAACCTGATGGGCACGCTCGGCGACGGACTGTGGGCGTTCTACAGCGACGTACGCAATCAGGGACTCGCGGGCGACACGACAGTGGTCGTGTTCTCGGAGTTCGGACGGCGCATCTCGGAGAACGGCAGCGCGGGCACTGATCACGGTGCCGCCGGCGTGATGATGGTGCTCGGCGGGTCCGTGCGTGGCGGGCTTCACGGCACAGCGGCCTCGCTCGCGCCTGGTCATCCCACGCTCGAGAACAACTCCGGCGACGTCCGCTACGAGACCGACTTCCGATCCGTCTACGCGAGTTTGCTCGATCAGTGGTTGGGCGTGAGCTCGGTGCCGATTCTCGGCGGTGATTTCCGTGCCGGTGCACCGGCCATCTTCTAGGTGAACAGCATGAAACGATTTGCTCTGACGGCCATCGTCTGGTTGACACTGCCGGGTGCGGCGTTGGCGCAGACCACTACGAAAAAACCGGCGACGGCGACACCCGCAGAGCCCCCTGCGCAGATGGCCGCTTCCACGCCCCCGTCGGAAGAGACACTTTTTCCGCCGAGCGGCGCGACGCCAGTTCCGGAGTCTGCGCCGCTGAGCGCAGCGGCAGCAACGGCCGCGGCGGCACAGGCGCCCGAGCGCACGGGCGCGACACCGGTGAGCAGCAGCTTCCCGTCAGTGACGTTTGGCATCCTGACGTTCCTGCAGTATCAGGCCCAGTTGCACGAATCGAACGGATACAACGCGTTCGACGTCACGCGCGGCTACCTCAACATCCAGGCCAGGCTCTCGGATCGCATCCGCGTGCGCTTCACTCCAGACGTGCGGCCGACGACCGACGCGAGCCTCAACCAGAACCTCGCACTGCGACTCGAGTACGCATCGCTCGATGTGCAGGCCACTGACCGCGTCGCCATCATGTTCGGCCTGCACGAAATGCCCTGGCTCGCGTTCGAGGAAACGGTCAATCGCTATCGCGTGCTCGGTCCGTTCTTCTCGGAACGGCTCGGATTGATTCCCGGGACCACGGACCTCGGCGTGAGCGCCAAGTACAGCGCCGAGCGCACGGAGTTCCACGTCGGCATTTACAACGGCGAGGGTCAGGGACGCGCCGAGATCGATAGTTACAAGAGCATCGACGGTCGCGCGACGTTTCGTCCCTTCTCAGAGGACGGCCAGCTCGCCAACGTGACGGTCTCGGGCTTCTATCAGTTCGGTTGGTACGCGCGCGATCGACCGCGCAACGTCGCCATCGCGATGGGCAGCTACGAAAACGACAACCTCGTGCTCACTGCGCAGTATCTGTCTGCCACGGACAATCCGTTTGTTGCCGTGGATATCGAGCGTCGTGGCTTCTCGTTCTTCGGTGAGGGACGCCAGGGTCCGACCGGCTGGTCTGTCATCGGCGGGCTCGATCTCTACGATCCGGACGGCTCGAACGACAGCGACTCACAGCGGCGCCTGAGCGTCGGCGGCGCACACTGGAGCCAGATCTCACGCGCGCGGTTGGGTGTCGTGATCTCGCTCGAGCAGATCCATCAGACGTCCAACTCGCAGCTCCTCGATCGCAGGCTGCTCGCCCAGACGCACGTCGAGTTTTGAGCACTCGCTGAACGTTGCTGTCGCACGCGGTCCTACGGTGCGACGGCACGAAAGTGCGACGTGCACTGCGATGGTGCGAAGTCCGAGGGTACCAACGGGCCACCCTCGCACCGGACCTTCGCACCCTCGTTCCGGACCTTCGCCCGCCGCACCATCGCCCCTCGGACCGCTCGATCCCCTTACCGATCCCACCTCCTACCAGATCGCGAGCGACTACAATGGCGCTCGTGGAGGGTCACATGCGTTCATGGCTTGCCGGTCTCGTCGTGGTTCTTTCATCCTCATTGGCGTTTGCGCAGCAGCCGGCGGCCCCGGCGGCGAATGCCCGGACGTACGTCTCTGCCGCAGACGTGACGGCGCTCATCGCCAAAGCGAAAGCCGATCGCAAAGACCAGCCGCTGCTCGCACAATCGCTGATCCAGCTGGCGCCGTACAACGTGAGCCTCGAATATCGTGCATCCGTGGGGAACGCCGCCGTGCACGAGACCGAAGCCGAGTTGTTCTACGTGGTTGACGGCTCGGCCACGCTCGTTACTGGTGGCAAGCTGACCAAGGAGACCCGGACCAACGCAGAAAACCTGACGGGCGCAGGCATCGACGGCGGGGCATCTCGTCGTGTGGCCAAAGGGGACTTCATCATGGTGCCCGAGGGCACCCCCCACTGGTTCAGTGCCATCGACGGCACCGTGGTGCTGATGTCGCTTCATCTTCCACACGGACAGAAGCGGTAATACCGCGGAGAGATGGCCGCAGACCCGCGGACGAGGTTCGTCGTCTAAACTGGGAACAATGAAACGTCTGATTCCACTCGTCGCTTTGCTCTTCGTCGCTGCTTGTGGCGGTGACAACGGACCCACCGCCCTTCCACCGACCACCAGTGCACCGTATTCACAAACCGATCTTGTCGTCGGGACCGGAACGCTCGCTCAGTCAGGCAATCAGGTGACTGTCGCGTACACGGGATGGCTTCACGACTCGAGCAGGCCCGAGGCCAAGGGCACGCAGTTCGACTCGAATACCAACTTCTCTTTCCGACTCGGAGCGGGCGCCGTGATTCGAGGTTGGGATCAGGGGGTGGTCGGCATGCGCGTGGGCGGGCAGCGCCGCCTCGTCATTCCACCGGAACTCGCCTACGGCGACAGAAGCCCGGGCAATCCAATTCCAGCGAACGCCACCCTGGTGTTCGACATCACGCTGAACAGCGTTCAGTAGCAACACCTCACGCAGGCGTTGCTCTGAACGTACACGACGATCGCCGGTCACCAGCGTCGTGCTGGTGTCGGCGCATCTTCGGTGGTTATGCGGAAACGGTCAGGAAGAGAACGGCGACCGAGAGGAAGATCAACGCGAAACCGACAGGAATCCACAGCAGTCCGAAATCTGAGTCCATGTACCTTCCGATTGTGTGAAAGTTTTCACTAGTGTACATCGGCGCCTGAGAATCGAACCTATAGGACCTGCGGCTCGCCAATCAGAAGGCGGTTTTTGGGCGTAATTTCGCCGGAAATCGACTGAGTCCAGGTCCGGTATCCCTGCTGCTTCAAGCGCAACGCCCGGACCACGTCGACCGCCAGCGGCCTGTCGATCCAGCCTGCCAATCCACCGTCATCGTTCACGTCTAGATCGTGGCAGCACGGCAGGACGGCGACACGCGCGCGAGCGGACGCCGCGCGATCGAGGACGACGTCGCTGAGGCCTCCACACGCATGCACAGAGACGACGATGTCGCTCGAACGCAGGTCCAGGTCCTCCACTCGCGCGGTGAGGAACGTCACGCGACCGGCCAGCCGAGGCCACGTCTCCGTCAGGCTCGCCTGAAGCCGCGCACTCGACGGCGGCAGTGAGGTATCCACGACGATCGCGTCGGCTGACGAGTCGTCCAGCAGAAGCATCGCATGAGCCAGCAGCCCGTGACCGCCGGCAACATCCACGATGCGGCCTCCACGAAAGAGGCGCCGGACTCGCCGCGCGGTTTCCCATGTCTCGAAGAGCTCCTTGCGAGGCAGGCACCCCGCGTGACACACGGCACGGGCCAGCCGATGAAAGAGCGTGTCGTCCGGGAAGCGACCGAGATCGTAATCGGTCAGTCGTCCGCGAGAGGAGAGCGAGAACGCCATGCCTCTAGTATCGCGGTGATCGCGCGGCGCACAAGGCGAAGCCGAAAGGCTTACGTCAGCGCCCGCTCGACTGCGCGCAGGAGCTCGTCGACGGTAAACGGCTTCTCCAGCAATCCACCGACAGCGACCACATCCGGGATCGCGCTCTGCGAGTACCCGGACATGAACAACACCCGCGTCCGTCCCTCGCCGATCTCTCGAGCGAGATCCACTCCGCTTGCGCCGGGCATGACGACGTCGGCGAGCAGGAGGTCCGGGAGCGCACCCATCGCACGGATGCGATCGTGGGCTTCGCCGACGTCGGCTGCCGCGTCGACGTGATAGCCGTGCCTCGAGAGCGCGCGCACCACGAGCTCGCGGATGCCATCGTTGTCGTCGACGACAAGCACCGTCGCACCAGGACGCGGCGTCGCCTGCGGCGCTTCGCGCGGGCGATCGCGCGGCGGTTCGCTGGTCGTGGGGAAATAGAGACGGAAGATCGTCCCCGACCCGATCTCGCTGTAGACCCAGATGAAGCCGCCCATCTGCTTCACGGTGCCGTATACCATCGGGAGACCAAGTCCCGTGCCTTTGCCCGGCGGCTTGGTCGTGAAGAAGGGCTGGAAGATCTGCGACCTCGTAGCCGCGTCCATGCCCTGGCCCGTATCACTGACAATCAGCACCGCATACCGTCCCTTTGCCATCGTCGGATGCTGCTGCGCGTCCTCGTCGGTCAACTCCACGATCGATGTGCCGATCGTCAGGCGGCCGCCGTTCGGCATGGCGTCGCTCGCGTTCACGGCGAGATTCGTGAGGGCGTTCTCGAGCTTCTGCGCGTCGCCGGTGATGACCGCCGGTTCGCCATGGAACTGGAGGTCGATGGCGATGTCCGCGCGCAGAACACGACGGAACAGCGTCCCGAGATTCCTGACGACCTGATTGAGATCGATCGGCTCGACGCGAAGTACCTGGCGGCGGCTGAACGCGACGAGCCTCAGGGTCAGGGCCGCTGATCGTTCGACTGCGGAGCAGATCGCCTCCAGGTCGGTCCGAATGCTTTCGTTCTCCTCCCCATCGAGCAGCAAGTGCGCCACGCCCTGGATGAGCGTGAGCTGATTGTTGAAATCGTGAGCGATGCCACCGGCCAACTGGCCTATCGCATCCAGACGTTGCGCGTGGTGCAGCTCGAGCTCTGTTCGGCGCAAGTCCGTGACATCGAGCGAGAGGATGCAGATGCCATCGGGAATTGTACTGATGGCGAGGTCGAACCATCGCTTGTCACCGGAAGGGAATGTGAATTCGTTGGCAAGTGTCTCACGCTGCCCATTTGACATGACCCGCTCGAGCACGCGGAACAAGTCGGTGCGCTCGATACCGGGGTAGCACTCCATCATCGTCCGGCCAATGAGCTCGTCTGCGGTCCGCTGGCCGTGCCTGGCGGCGGCCGGATTGACGTACTTATAGCGCCAACCGCGATCGATGATCTGAACGCCTTCGAGTAAGTTGTCGACCGAAATACGGAGAGGAGTGCCTGATGGGTCCGTTGGATTGATCATCCCCTGCGGTCCTTGGGAGCTCCTTCCCGGGTATCGGCACACACCGATACACCGGTTCAGACCGAGAACGCCGCCGCGGCCGAAACGGTACAGTCCCGGCCGCGTGACGAAGGGGACATCGGTGGCGTTACCGCTTCACTGGCTTTCCATACACCTCGATCCGTCCCACGTTCACATAGCCACCCGGGCCATGGCCACTCCCGGGCATCAAGTCGGCGAAGCCGACCTCATCGACCTTGCTGAGGTCGGCCTGATCGATCCAGTTTCCGACGGCGACGACGCGAGCAATGTCGAGCTTCAGCCAGCGCAGATCGGCAATCGAAATATCAGTCTCGTTGAAGTCGGCAGACGGCCCGGTGGGACGATCGCCAACCAGCCACGTCCCGTCGGCGAGCTTGACGACGGGGCGGACCTGGTGGAACCCGGACGTGCGCACAACCCAGCGAATCTTCGCAAGCGGGTTCGTGAGGTCAACGAAGTTGTTGCGATCGCGAAGCGTCGCCGCGCTGGGTGATGTCGTCGTGCCGGTCCACAGGTTGAGCGGATACAGGTCCGCGCTGCCACGGACGGCCACCAACTGAATCTCCTTGCCGGACGTCCCGTGCAGGGTCAGTTGCAGGTTCGGGCTTGCAACACCCTGCTGCGATGCTGGCCATGCGCCATGATCGTCTGGAGGCGTGGACAGCGTCTTCCATGACTCGCTCAGAAAGAGCGGCGGGCGCGCCTGCGGTGTTCCCTGCGCAAATATGCCATTGGCGAGGAGAACGACCATCAACGCACCGCTGAATATCACTCGTCTCACGATGCAACCTCCAATGGACTGCTAATCCGCGCTGACCGCTCGACGATCGTCGCCGTAATGCGCGCCGTCAACCGTTCGATGTGAGAGATACAGCCAGCGTCCCTCGCGCTTCGCGTAGACCTTCTGATACCAGACCGAGAACCACCGTCGACCCGCCGGCGAACTCGGGATATTTCCAACATAGCGGCCGTACGTGATTGCGACATCACCGTGCATCTCGACTGACTGGACGTCGTAGTCGTGAGCCGCGTAGGACTTGTCTGCGATCCGGCGCATGAAGCTCGCCTTGTCGTCGACGAGCGCCGGCCGTCCTCCGCTCGTCCAGCCGTCGCCGTGAATCATCACGAAGTCGGCCGCCGTCACCCGATCGAAGTAGGCCGCATCGCCACGGACGATCGCGGCCGCGATGTCCCGCTCGAGCGTCAGCACCTCGTGACCTGCGGCGGACTGATCGGAAGGTGAGATGACAGGCGCCGGTACTTGGCGCGCCGGTGCAGGCGATTGCGCGCGCACTGTGGCGACGCCCAGGAGTACGCCGACGATAACGATTACAGGATTCAGGAGGCGCATAAACTGGCCCTCATCGCTGCGCGAACGCTCGAATTTCACCACGTTGCCGCGTCCGCGTCCACCTCGGTCCGTGCAGCCATCGGGCGTAGAATGCCCGTCCAGAAGGCATCCGGGAGGGACGAACATGCTCAAGTGGAAGGCTCTGGCCATGGCAGGCATGGCATTCGGACTGGCTGGTTTCGGCTGGGGCTACGCCCAACAGCAGACGTTCCCCGGTTTCTACGAGCTGCGCATCTACAAGGCGCAGCCGGGCAAGCGGGATGCCCTTGCGGCGCGCTTCGCCAGCCGGACCGCTGCCATCTACGCCCGGCACGGGATCACCAACGTCGGCTACTTCATCCCGCAACAGAGCGATCCCGAGCTCGGGATCGACGCGTCCGACACGTTCATCTACATCCGCGCATACCCGTCGAAGGACGAACGGGACAAGCGGCTCAAGGCTGCGCAGAGCGATCCGGAATTTCGTGAAGTTGTGATTGCGCAGGAGCGCGATCAGAGCGCGAGACTGATCGTCAAAGCCCACAACATCGACATGACGCCGAGCGGTTCGTACACCGCCATCGCCGTCGTCCCCTAGCGATCGAAGGTCGGCATATGCGATGTCTTTCACTCGACCGGCGTCGATGGCTCGTGATGGCTGCGCTGGCCGTTGCCTGGGCTCCGGTCCTCGCCGCTCAGCGGACCGCATCTGATCCAGCGGCCGACGTGCTCGCTCTCGAGCAGAAGATCGAGGATGCGATCGTCCGCGGCGACGTGGCATTCGTCGACCGCGTCACACCAGCTGACTTCAGCTTCGTGCATGGAGACGGGTGGACGCATGGAGGACGGCCGTTGATGTCGGACGACAAGGCCGCGTTTCTGAAACGCGTCGCCGACAAAGAATACCTGGTCCACGATCTCGATCAGGTGAAAGTGGAACTGCACGGAGACGTGGCGATCACGTCCGGGCGCTACGTCAGCCTCTTCGTGCCGGCGAACCGCAACCCGGCGAATCCTGCGCGGCTCAACTCGATCTGGTTCGAGCGCGTTTACGCGATGCGGAACGGTCAATGGCAGTTCCTGTCTCACCGCACCGTTCACGGACCCAACGTCGCACCAGCTGGCATCGATCCCACGGCGGCTCAGCGCTAACGCTTCGGCGTCGATCTTGCACTGATACCTCTCCGAGGCCGTCGAGCACACGCTTGAGCCGGAGGGGATCATGCGAGCCATCACGTTATCCGCGGTACTCGTTCTCGTTCCTGTTCTCGCCGGAGCACAGCAGCCCTGCACATCCGATGCAGACAGCACGGTCGATGCAATTTACAGGCAGGTCCTGGAGCGTCCGGCTGGTGGCGAAGGCAACGCCCGCGCGGAGCAACTCAGAAACGGCCAGACGTCCGTGCGCGATATCGTGCGTGACATTGCTAAGTCGCCCGAACATCTTCAGCGCTTTCTGCCTGCGAACAATCGAACCCAGGCAGTGACCAATCTCTACCGCCATCTGCTGGGCCGGGAACCCGATCCCGCTGGTTTGAGCAGCCACGTACAGGGGCGTGACTCTTTGGCAGCGGTCGCCGACTACTTCATCGACTCACCGGAATACCAACAGAGGTTCGGTGACGATCGCGTGCCAGGTGGAACCGTTCGCTACTGCCGCAACGGATCGGGCAGCGCGGCAGCCAACGAGAGCGACAGACGGTTTCGCAACATGGACCGCAACGGGAATGGCGTGATCGAACGTGACGAGTGGAACGTCAATCGCGGGTCGTTCGAGCAGTACGATTGGAACAACGACGGCATCCTGTCAGGCGACGAACTCCGTCGAGGGGCGCGGCGCCCGCCGCAGGCCGTCGGCCGCGACAATCGCGCCGACGCGAATTACAACAGCTTCGCGAGCCTCGACACGAACAAGAGCGGAACGATCACGCCGGATGAGTGGAAGTGGACCGTCCGGAGCTTCAACAGGTACGACACGGACCGCGATAATCTGCTCACGCGGCGTGAGTTCGACGCGGGCGGCGGAGCCCCCGACTCGGATAGGTAGCGAGTCCGCTCAGGTAGAGGGTCCGCCCTCTGCCTAACGCGTCCCCGCCGAAGGCACTCCACGCATCGTGGCGTACACAGCCTCGATGTGTGCCTCGCGAACGGTGTCCCACCGTTCAAACCCCTTGTACGCATCGAGCGTCAGCGCCTTCTGAATCTCCGCGAGACTGTGCCCTGCGCCGACGCCCGCAGCAACGCCCTTCGCGATGTCTTCCAGATACCGCAGTGAGTCAGCAGCGTCCTTCCTGGTGCCGGCGAGCGCATGGCCAGTCAGGGCATGCTCGAAATCGAGCGCGTTGACGATGGTCAGCGCGTCGATCCAGGCGCCCACGTGCGGCGCCAATCCACCAGGCAGGCGCTTGACCTGCATGATGTCTGCGCTGAACACGGCGCGCTCGTCGGGAAAGTGCAGCACGGAGCTGTCGTCGGCATGAGCGATACCGAGATAGGTCATCGTCACGCGTTTCCCGCCCAACGTGACGGTGTGCCGGTCGACGTAGGTCGTCGTCGGTGGATAGACATCGCTGATCGAGCCGCGCGCGATCTCGGCACCACTGACGACGCTATCGCGGTTGTAGTCGAAGAGATCGAAACGCTCGGCAATCGCGCCGGTGGCTTCCGTGCGCTCGACCAGCCCATTGCGGTTCGCGTCCATCTTCACGGTATCCGGCGCGAGCGGCGGATTACCAGCCGGCGGCGCAAGCGCCGTCAGCATGTTGCGATGGCCGACAAACTCCGCCGTATCGGCAAACACGACACCGCCGGAGGCGTGATCCCAATCGCGGTGCGTGTAGAGCACGTAACGGACCGGCACCTTGAAGCGTGACGCGAACTCGGCTTTCAGCCAGCGCGAGAAGTCACGATTGATCGGGTCGCTCATGATGATGCCTTCCGGCGTCACCAGGAACACGGTGTAATGGTTGTTGTTCTGCGCGCGATAGAGCTGACCGGTGACATTCACGATCGCGCGCGTTGCGGGCTGCTGGGCCGCGGCAGCCGACACGAAGCCGGCCGACAGGCACAGGGCGACAACGAGAGAAGTCCTGAATCGCATGGAAGCCTCCAGCCGGGGCGGTTTCGTAGTCTTACGGTTCGGAGCCACGTAGTCATTTACCGGCCGAAGCCGGGCCGGGCAACAGAGTGCTCGTGATAACCTCACTCCTCGCGGAGGACTGAATGATTCGGCAATTTCTCGCGGCGGTCGCCCTGTTCGCGGCCTGTACTCTTCTTTCCACGTCACCGGTCGCAGCCCAGGCAAAGGGATCGGCAGACGCGTCAGCCGCCAAGCGGACCAACCCTCACTGGAAGGCACCGCGCAATGCGTGGGGCCAGCCGGACCTCGAAGGGATCTGGACGACCGACGACATGCGCGGTATTCCGATGTCGCGCCAGCAGCAGTACGGCACGAGCGTCTATCTGACCGATGAGCAGTTTGCCCAGCGCGCCAAACAGCGCGGCAATGCGCGCGACGTCGACAATGCGAGGACCGGCACGTTCCGCAACGAGGAAGGCAGCCGCGACTTCAGCTACACCTCGATGGTGATCGAGCCTCCCGACGGTCGCGTGCCCGCTCTAACCGCGGAAGCGCAGAAGCGCCCGCGCGCGCAGGGCTCGTTCGGTACCGGGCCGTGGGAGAAGGTCCAGGATTTCGGTCTCTACGATCGATGCATTACCCGCGGCGCGATCGGATCCTTCATGCCCGCCGTGTATGGCAACGGCGCCCGTATCATCCAGACGCCTGACGCGGTTGTGATCAGCTACGAGATGGTGCACGACACGCGCGTGATTCCGCTCGATGGCCGGGCACCCATCAGCAAGGACATCCATCTCTGGATGGGTGACGCACGCGGTCACTACGAAGGTGACACGCTCGTCATCGAATCGCAGAACTTCACGGACCGGACGGCGGTCGGTGGGACGCAGCACAGCGAGAAGCTGCGGATGGTCGAGCGCTTCACGCGCATCGATCCCGAGATGATCGACTACGAAATCCATGTCGACGATCCCGCGACCTTCACGCAGCCGTGGACGTTCCGGATGACGATCACGAGCCAGCCGGGATATCAGATCTACGAATACGGCTGCCACGAAGGCAACAACGCGATGCGGAACGCGCTGACCGCCGAGCGCGCGTACGAGAAGGCTGCCGAAGAGGCAAAGGCCAAAGGGCTGCCACCGCCGGAGCGCGTGTTCGAGCGAGTCAACGGTGACGACCGCGCCAGATAAATCAAACGAGGTCTCGAGTTTCTGGTCTCCAGTCTGGTTTCATAGACTGAAGACCGGGAGACTGGGGACCGAAGACCATTGCATTTCTGGCGGCAGGGCGACCACCTCACTCATCGTTTCAACCCAGAGCTGGGAATCGGGCGAGTCACGGCCATCGAGGGCCGTGCGCTCGTCGTCGAATTCCCGCGCTCAGGCACGACGCTTCGACTCGCCGCCAACACCGACGCACTGATTCCCGTCGATCCGGGCTCGCACCCGGATCTCGAACATTCGCTCGTCGAGCGCCTGACTTCCGGACGCCTCGACGAGGTGAGCGATTTCCTGGCGCGACTCGACGCGCTTCATCTCCTCGCATTGCGCGAGGCCGACGGGCTGGGCTCGTTTCTCGGAGGGCGCGTCCGGCTCTTTCCTCATCAGCTCTACGTCGCCGAGCGCGCGACGACGAGAGAGCCCGTGCGCTGGCTGCTCGCCGATGAAGTGGGACTTGGGAAGACAATCGAAGCCGCGCTGGTCCTGAACCGACTGGTGCACGCCGGCAAGGTCGAACGCTGTCTTGTCGTCGCACCGGATGCGCTGACGGTTCAGTGGCTGGGCGAGCTGTGGCGGAAATATCACCAGGCCTTCACGTTGCTCGACGCTCCACGACTCGCCGACGTCGCGCGCGACTTCGGGAAGGACTTCAACCCGTTCGACGTGCACCGCCGCGCGATCGTCGCGCTCGAGATGCTCACCGCGCACCCCGAACTCACGGCGCAGGCGGTGAGGGCCGGCATCGATCTCCTCGTGGTGGACGAGGCACAGCGGCTTCGTCGCCCGCCCGGCCACCCCGGCGAACCGGCGTGGCGAGCCGTCGCACCCATCGCGGCGCTCGGCCGTCACCTGCTGCTCCTCAGCGCGACGCCGCTCGAAGACGATGCGCACGGGTTTTTCCGGCTGCTGCAGTTGCTGCGCCCGCAGGAATTCCCGGATGACATGAGCTTCGAGTCGCGGCTCACGTCCGGGACACCACTGCCCCCTTGCACGAGCTCGACAAGGCGTTCCGATATCGGCGGCCTGCCTCCGCGAGTGGCGATTCCGATCTCGATCGAGAACGGTCCCGGATGGATACTTCGGCGCGAAGTCGAGACGCTGCTGCGGAGCGCACCTGCGGACAATGCGGTGGCGCAACGGAAGAAGATCGACCGCATCCGTCGCGCCCAGGCATCCGGCGCGGCGCTGAGCGCAGTGCTCGGGCCGGAGGAAGGCGCGCTTCGCGAACGGGCGGACGCGATGAACGCGTCGGACCCCCGCCTGACGTGGCTGGTGACACAGGCGCGACGCTGGAAGGACGCCAACGAGAAGACGCTGGTGTTCGTCGCACACCGCGAGACGCTTGAGATGGTGCGCACGGCCTTCAGTCACCGCGCGCAACTCGCCACGGGCGCATTCCACGAGGAGCTCTCGCCTGCGAGGCGGGACACGGAGGTCGCCCTGTTTCGAAATCCCGATGGACCGAGCGTCCTGGTGTCGACTGAGGCTGGCGGTGAAGGCCGCAACTTCGAATTCTGCCGCCGGCTCGTGCTCTTCGACCTTCCATGGAAGCCAGCCACCGTCGAGCAGCGCATCGGCCGCCTCGATCGAATCGGGCGACGGCTACCGGTTGAGATCGTCTACTTCCGGCCATCGGACGGGATCGGTGCCGACGTCGTCCGGCTGCTCGAGGCGCTCGACGTCTTCATCGAACCATCGGCCGGACTCGAGCCGCAACTGGCGCACGTCGAGCGCACGCTGGAGGAGATCGCTCTCGACCCGGCCGCCGCGCTCACCGGTGCGCGACTCGAGACGCTGATCGCCGACGCCCGCGCAGCGCGCACGCGCATTCGGGAAGCAGCGTATCAGCAGCTTCATCGCGCACCCTATCGATCCGAGATGGGCGCGGAACTACTGGCACGCATCCCCGCCGATCTCGACTCGCTCACCGAGCACGTGATCGCCACCGTCTGCGCCCGCCTGGGGTTTCACGTCGAGCACACGCGCGGCCGTCGAACGTTCGCGATCGAGCTCGGGAGCGAATCGCTCGTCGACGGTCTTGCGGGCGTGCCCGGCGGCTCCAGCTACATCGGATCGTTCGATCGCGAAGAAGCAGTGGAAGACGAGGCGATCGACTTCTTTGCCTCCGGACATCCGCTCGTTGAGGGGGTTTTTGCCCACATCGAAGACAGCCCGATGGGGCGCGCCGTCCGGCTCGAGATCGAGATCGGCGGCGACCGCGGGCTCGGTCTCGTGGCGATCTACAAAGACGGCCCGGGGTTCGACGTGCTCGCTCGCGATCACTCGGGCCGCGATCGGCCTGACTGGGCTCACGTCTTCCGGCAACGGCCGCTGCGCGGACGGCGCGTGGCGGCAGACATCGACGACAGAGAGTGGACCGACGTCATTCGACGACTTGCCGCTCGACTCGATCCCGCGCGACGTCCGCATGCGCTCGCCGCCGTCATCGTCCGGCCTGAACGGTAAGCGCGAATAGACTAGTACGGGACTTGATGCTCACGAACAGTCACGAGTCGCTGGCCGTTGTGTTCGACAAAGTGTCGTTCGCCTTCGACGATCACGTCGTCCTCAAGGACATCAGCTTCAGCGTGCCCAAAGCGAGCATGGCGATCCTGCTCGGCGCGAGCGGTGCCGGGAAGTCGATCGTCCTCAAGCTCATTCTCGGATTGCTCAGGCCCGATTCGGGCACGATTGTCGTCAACGGACAGCGGATCGATTCCATGCCCGAGCGCGACCTGCTGCGGCTGCGCACCGACATTGGTATGTCGTTCCAGGAGATCGCGCTGTTCGATTCGCTGACTGTCGCCGAGAACGTCGGCTATCGCCTGTACGAAGAAGACGACTTGCCGCTCGAACAGGTGAACGGCCGCGTCACCGAAGTTCTCGGCTTCGTCGGGTTAGGCGAGTACGGCGATCGAATGCCGTCGGAGCTCTCGGGCGGACAGCGACGCCGCGTCGCGATCGCTCGTGCGATGGCGACCAAGCCCAGCCTGCTCCTGTTCGACGATCCGACGACCGGGCTCGATCCAATCATCGCGTCGACCGTGGACGATGAGATTGTGAAGCTGAGGGACCTGGAGCACGTGACGTCGATCATGGTGACGCACCAGATCCGCGACGCGTACTACATCGCCATGCATGAGGCGACGAACTCGAACGGGCACGTGCAGATCCGCGACACCGAGGCCGAGCACGCCCGCTTCATGGTGCTTCACGAGGGGCGCATCTACTTCGAGGGGAGCGGAGCCGAATTGCGTGCGGCACAGGACTCCTACCTGAAGGAGTTCCTCTTCATGACCTTGCCCCCCTGGTAAATCGCAACAGCGGACACCAGATCTGCGGTCCGACGTGCGAGGGGACGACAGTGCGACGGTCCAGTACGACGGTGCGACGGTCCGGTCCGATGGTTCCAAGGTCTAGCACGTGTAGTGGGTCGCGCAGGACCAGTCGGGCTTATATCGAACCGGGACATCGGTTCTCGCACCTTCGAACGCGACCTTCGCACTGCGGCCCCTTCGCCCCAGCGCCCCGCACGACGGGGTTTCCGTCGGAGCAGCGTGCTATTCTGCCCCCTCATCCGGCACTGTAACTGGAACTGGCTGAAGACGAAGGTCACGATCAAGGGCGGCGTGATCGTCGTCGACAAGCGTTAATCAAGCGCATCCTGGATTGGCGTCGACTGTCGCGGGTGCGGCCTTGTCATGCCGACGATTGATTTCGAGCGTTTCTTCGATCTGTCGTCAGATCTTCTCTGCATCCTCGGAGAGGAGGGCCGTCTCGTGCGCGCCAACGCGGCCTTTGAGCGCACGCTCGGATGGTCTCCTTCCGCGCTCGACGGGCGCGACTTCGTCTCGCTGATTCACGACGACCATACCGCCGCCGCCGTTGTCCGCGCGCACACGACGTCGTCAGCCGGGCGGGGGCACTTCACGATCCGGATGCGTCACGCCGATGGAAGCCACCGGCGTGTTCGCTGGTCCACGAGCCGTAGCGATGGCGGCGCGCTGCTGTTCCTCGCCGGAGCCTTCGTCGACGAGCACGTCGCGTCCACGCCCGAAAATATCGGCGGCGACATCCTCGGCGAGCTGGCCGACTACATTTCCGACTTCGTGTGGGTGCGTGAAGCGGAGAGCGGAAAGATCCTGTATCGCAACGATGTGTGGGAACGGATCACGGGACAGCATGTGCCCCTGGGCGCCCACTACACCGAGTTCTTCAGATCGACGCACCCCGACGACGTAGACAGGGCCAAAGAGGCCGGCCAGGAGGCGAATCTGGGCGGCTACGACCAACTGGTGAGAGCGATCGACCGGAACGGCTCCGTACGCTACATGCGCGTGCGCACGTTCCCCGTGCACGACTCGGCCGGACAGCTCTGGCGCGTGGTCGGCGTTGCGGAGGACGTCACCGAGTTGAAGCAGGCCGAAGACGCACTCCAGAACAGCGAGCTGAGATTGCGATCGCTGCTCGAGTCCTCATCTGACCTCATCATGCTGATCGACGCCGAGGGCCGCTTCACGTACCTGAACCCATCGTTCGCGGCCACGCTCGGCTTCCCGGTCGAGGAGTGGATCAATCGCTCTGGCTTCGACCTGGTGTGGCCGGAGGATGTGCGCGCGGCACGGACCGCATTCAGTCAGGTCATGACGTTGGCGCAAGACGACGTCATGCCGTGGCAGTTGCGTGCGCGCAGCGCCGACGGCTCGTGGCGGTGGCTCGAGGGCACGACCACCAATCACCTGAACGATCCGGCCATCCGGGGAATCGTCGTCAACTGCCACGACGTCACCGATCGCAAACGGTTGGAGGGACAGTTCCGTCAGGCGCAGAAGATGGAGTCGATCGGCCGTCTTGCCGGCGGCATCGCGCACGACTTCAACAACCTGCTGACCGCCATCAAGGGCAATCTCGAGCTTGCCATGATGGAGATTCAGCCGATCGATCCGCGCTTCGAGTACCTCGCCGACGCAGACAAGGCGGCCGACTCCGCGTCCAGCCTGACTCGCCAGTTGCTGACGTTTTCCAGGAAACAGGTCATCGATCCCAAGGTGATCAACCTGAACGACGTCATCACTCACGTGCGGAAGCTACTCGCGCGGCTGATCGGCGAGGACGTGACACTGGAACATTTCGTTGAGCCCGAGCTCGCCTCCGTCCGGTTCGATCCAGGCCAAGTCGAGCAGATCCTGATCAATCTGGCCGTGAACGCACGCGATGCGATGCCGAACGGCGGCCTGTTGACACTCGAGACCGCCAACGTGGATCTCGACGAGGAGTACGTCAAGAGCCATCCCTACGTCGAGGCCGGCCCGTATGTGATGCTCGCGGTCTCCGACACCGGCGCCGGTATGACCGACGCGATCCGCGCCAATCTCTTCGAGCCATTTTTCACGACGAAAGAAGCCGGCCGCGGCACAGGTCTGGGCCTGGCGATGGTGTACGGCGCCGTCAAGCAGAATGGCGGACAGATCGAGGTCTACTCCGAGCCCGGACACGGGACGACGTTCAAGATCTATCTGCCTGCCGTCGATCAGGCGGCGGGGACCGCGCTCGAACCAATCAGCGAGCGCCGCCCCCAGGGCACCGAGTCGATCGTTCTCGTTGAAGACGAGGAGCACGTCCGGGCCATTGCCTCGCGTATGCTCGAGCGCCTGGGGTACACCGTCCATGCCTTCGCAGACGGACCGTCCGCCATCGCAGCGGTCGTACAGATGGTAGCGACCCCATCGCTCCTCGTCACCGACGTCGTGATGCCGGGGATGAACGGCCACGTCCTCATGGAGCGCCTGCTGGAGCTTCGACCCTCGATGAAAGTACTCTTCACCTCGGGTTACACCGCGAACGTCATCGTGCACCACGGAGTGCTGCGCGAAGGGATTGAATTCCTGGCCAAGCCGTATTCACTGGATCTGCTCGCGCAACGGGTGCGAGAGGTGCTCGACAAGTGAGGAGATTCGTATGCTTCGACTGACCCGAATCAGCGCCATCGTGCTCGTCGCCCTGGTCCTCGTTGCTGGTTCCGCCGGCATCAGGTCGAAGGAACTGCCGCTGTCCAAGCCGGAAGAGGCCGGGCTCTCGAGCGAACGCCTTGCTCGGATGGACAAAGCGATTCACGACTACGTGGATGCCGGACGCACACCGGGCGTCGTCACGCTCATCGCCCGGCATGGCAAGGTCGTGCACATCGATGCCTATGGGAAAGCCGACCTCGCGACGGGCCGCGCGACGCGCTCGGACGACATCTTCCGGATGTACTCGATGACGAAGCCGATCACGTCGACGGCGTTGCTGATGCTCTTCGAGGAAGGCAAGTTCCAGCTGACCGATCCGCTGTCGAAGTACTTCCCGGCATTCGCCGGTGCGAAGGTCTACGCGGGCAGCACACCGCAAGGCGGCATGCTGCTCGATTCCGCCAAGCGTCAGATCACGGTGCAGGACATCTTCCGCCACACGGCAGGCTTCTCGTACGGCTTCGGCAACTCGCCCGTGGACAAGATGTATGGCGACGCCAACGTCTTTGCGACCGACCTCACGGGACTGATCGAGAAGGTCGGCAAGATGCCGCTGCTCTACCAGCCCGGCGATCGCTGGGTCTACAGCGTCGCGCACGACGTGCAGGCCGCGCTCGTCGAGAAGCTGTCGGGACAGCCGTTCGACGAGTTCGTTCGCCAGCGCATCTTCAGGCCGCTCGAGATGAACGACTCGATGTTCAAGATTCCGGCGGACAAGAAGTCGCGCGTGCCAGCGCTCTACACGCTGCGCGACGGCAAGCTCGCCGTCGACAAGAATCCCATCGGTGGTGCCGACTACGGCGAGCAGGTGTTCGGCGGTTACAGCATCTCGACGACGATCAGCGACTACGCACTCTTCGCGCAAATGCTCCTGAACAAGGGGCAGTTGAACGGCGTGCGCCTGCTCAGTCCGAAGACAGTCGAACTGATGGCGACCAATCATCTCCCCGCCACCGCGCTTGCCAACGGCGGCGTCGGTCCCGGCACGGGTTACGGGCTTGGCGTGTCGGTGCTCATGAGCCCAGCCGAGAAGGGGAACATCGGCTCGGTCGGCGAGTTCGGCTGGTCGGGCGCCGCGTCCACACACGTGCTGATCGATCCGAAGGAAGACCTGGTGGCTATCTATTGCACGCAGTTGATGGGAGGCGACTTTGCCATCCGGTCGCACTTCGCGACGATGCTCTACCAGTCCATCGTCGGCAATTGATGGCTGCGAGCCCGACCGGCGCTGACATCTTGGCCATCGAACGGCCGCATCGCAGTCTCTTGTGGCTCTATGTCATTCGTGCGGTGCTGACCGGGCCGGGCTTCTTCGTCGCGATGCCCTTGCTGTTCTTTCGCTACGAAACGATGCGGTACCGTTTCGACGCGGAAGGGATTCACATGCGATGGGGCATCCTGTTTCGACGGCAGATCAACCTGACGTACGCCCGAATCCAGGACATCCACCTCACGAGCGGGTTGATCCAGCGCTGGCTGGGGCTGGCCGACATCAAGATCCAGACAGCGTCGGGCTCGTCAGGCGCGGAGATGACGCTCGAAGGGCTGATGCAGTTCGAAGCGGTGCGCGACTTCCTGTACTCCCGCATGCGCGGCTATCGCGACCGGCCATCTGCTGCGCACGTGGAGCCGTCGCACGGCGGCGGAGGTGGCAGCGCAGAAGTAGTGGCGCTGTTGCGCGACGCCATCGACGAACTCCGCGCGACCCGCATCGCCTTCGAACGGCGGGCGGTTCGTGACGGAGCCGCGGAGCGGCGCGATGTATGAGTCGCTGAAGTCGACGCTTCTGTGGCTGCTGAAAGTGCCGCCTGAACCACACGACCCGATGGGCGATGTTCACAGCCTGCGCGTGTTTCGCGCCGCGCCGGGTTACCTTCGCTATATCACGGTCGGTTGGGCACTCTCGGAGCTCGGCATTCTCGTGACCGGGCTCCTGATCTTCATCCCTCTTTCAGTTTTCGCGGCCGCGGGTATCGCCGCGATCCTGGTGGCCGTCCTGGACGTTTTCGCCGCCTCGATCTTCCTCGCGCAGGTCGCCGTGACGTTCTTCTCGCTGCGACTGAACTACGAGATGCGATGGTACAAGGTGACCGATCGCAGCCTCCGCATCCGCGGCGGCGTCTGGAACGTCCACGAGATGACGATGACGTTCGCCAACGTGCAGAACATCACCGTCTCGCAGGGACCGCTCGAGCGCTTGTTCGGGATCTCGGATGTGAAGGTCGATTCGGCCGGCGGGGGCGGCAGCGGTTCAGGGTCTCATGGGGATGGGCCGGGACAGAACCTGCACGTGGCGACGTTCAGGGGCGTTGACAACCCGGAGGAGATCCGCGACCTGATGCTGCAGCGCCTGCGGCGCCTGCGTGACGCCGGGCTCGGCGATCCCGACGATGCGCGCACCGTGAAGGGCCAACCGGTCTTCGCTCAAACGTTCGACGGCGGCGAGACACTGAAGTTGTTCACGGCTTTTCGCGACGAGGCAAAGGCGCTGCGCCGTGCTGTCGAAGCCGTTGCCACGGGCGCCGGCAATGCATGAACGAGCACCAGACGCCACCAGCCAGCAGGTCAACACACCCGGCCAGGTACTGTTCGCGAGCCTGATCGGGACGACGATCGAGTTCTTCGATTTCTACATCTACGCCACGGCGGCGGTCCTCGTCTTCCCGCGCCTGTTCTTTCCGACGTCGGATCCGGCTTCGGCCGTGCTCGCGTCGCTCGCGACCTTCGGCATCGCGTTCGTGGCGCGGCCGATCGGATCCGCGCTCTTCGGGCACTTCGGCGATCGCATCGGCCGCAAGGCCACGCTCGTCGCCGCACTCCTGACGATGGGCGTCTCGACGGTGACCATCGGCATTCTTCCTACCTACGAAACCATCGGGGTCGCTGCCCCGGCGCTGCTCGCGTTGTGCCGCTTCGGCCAGGGTCTCGGACTCGGCGGCGAGTGGGGCGGCGCCGTTCTGCTCGCGGTTGAGAATGCACCACCTGGAAAGCGTGCGTGGTACGGGATGTTTCCGCAGCTCGGAGCGCCAATCGGGTTTCTGTTTTCAGGCAGCTCGTTCCTCGCGCTCTCGGAGTGGCTCACCGACGATCAGTTCCTCGCATTCGGCTGGCGCATCCCGTTTCTCGCGAGCGCGGCGCTCGTGGCGGTTGGACTCTACATTCGGCTCACCATTACCGAGACGCCGGTGTTCCAGCAGGCGGCCAGGCGTGAGGAGCGTGCAAAAGTGCCGATGTTCACCGTCATCAGGGAACACCCGCGCACGCTGGTGCTTGGCACCCTGGCGTCCATCGAGACGTTCGTCCTGTTCTACCTGATGACGGTCTTCTCGCTCTCGTGGGGCACATCCGTCCTCGGCTACAGCCGCAATACGTTCCTCGTCATCCAGCTCGTGGGCGTCGTTTTTTTTGCGCTCGCCATTCCAGTCAGCGCGATCATCGCCGAGCGTGGACGCCGAAATACGCTGATCTGGGTCACGATCGCGATTGGTCTGTTCGGCTTGATCATGGCGCCGCTGCTGACGTCGGGTCTCGTGGGCGCGACGATCGCGATGATCGTGGGTCTTTCGCTGATGGGCCTCACATACGGGCCGTTGGGCACGACGCTTTCTGAGCTCTTCCCCACGCGGGTGCGCTACACCGGCAGCTCGCTGACCTTCAACCTCGCCGGAATCTTCGGCGCGTCGCTCGCGCCCTACATCGCCACATGGCTGGCGCAGAACTACGGCCTGCAGTTCGTCGGCTACTACGTCGTCGGCACGTCTGCCCTGACACTCGTCGGGCTGTTGGCGATGCGCGAAACCAGGAACCAGAGCCTGTAATCGGAAACCGGAGACTCGGGATGCGGGATCCGGGATCCGGGATTCGGGATCCGGGGTCCGGGGTCCGGGGTCCGAAGACCGGAGCCCAAAGCCCGGAGTCCACAGTCCAGAGCCTATTTCACTACCGGCTCGAACTTCTGAATCCGCTTCGCCTGCTCGACTTCGCCAGTGTAGATGTTGCCCTTCGAATCGATCGCAATCGCGTTGATCCAATGGAGCTGACCGGCGTAGCGGCCGTTGCCGCCGAACGACCCCAGTGTCTTGCCGCTCTGGCGGTCGAGGATCCACACGCGGTTGTTCGTTCCATCCGCCACGTACAGATACTTCTGCCCTGCGTCGCGTGAGATCGCGAGTTTATAGGTCGTGCCGCACGGTGGCATCTTCGTGTTGTTCAGCCCACCGCACCCGTCCCCGCGCGCTGGCGTATTGGGCGAGACGTAAAACTCCTGCAGGAACTTCCCGTCGGTGGTGAATACTTCGATCCGGTTCTGCCCGCGCTCACCGATGTAGACGCGCCTGTCCTGTGAGATCTCCACGAAGTGAAGATCGGGCACGAAGTTCTTCTGCTCCGGAGGAGGCGCGCCGGTCCACGTGTACGGTGGAATCGGATCGTTCGAGATCTCGCTCAGAGGCATACCGTGACCGCCCCAGCCGCGTTTGAAGGCGCCGGTGTTCATGTCGTAGACCAGCACCCGCTTCAAATTGATGATGTAGATTTCACTCGCGACCTCGTCGATCTGGAATCGCCCCTTCGATCCGAGGACGTCGGTCTGCTGATTGTTCTCTGCGAGCGGCGCACCCGGCGGCGGACGGTGCCCGAAGTCCCAGACGAACTTACCGTCGCGCGTGAACTTCAGGATGCTGTCCTGCGGCGCGGTGCCACCCACCCAGACGAATCCCTTCCGGTCCGCAATCACGGTTTGCAGCGCCGTCGGCCAGAGCGGGTGATGGCCGGAACCACCCCACGCGTGAACGACATTGCCCTGTTGATCGAGCTCGACGACCTCGGGCCCGCGGACGCAGCAGTCAATCCTCGGCGGGGTGCCGTCGCCGCCGATCTCGTCTCCTTCAGCGGCGGCCGCACGATTGAGGAACCAGATGTGGTCTTCGTGATCGACCTGAATGCCGGTCACCTGCTGCATGCTCCAGCGGTTGGGCAGCGGCTTCGGCCAGAACGGATCGACTTTGAACAGCGGCGCGCCGTTGCCGTCCACCGACTGGGCGCGCGGCTGCTGCGCGCCTCCTGTGATTCCGGCCATGAACACCAGGAGACTCAGTCCGAGAACAGCGATTCGTGATCGTCGCAATACCATGACGCTCGCTCCTCCTCAGTCGGGTTGCGGCCGGCTTCCCAGGACAGCGCCTCGCAGCGTCGTCGACGTGGCTGCGCTCAACGCCATTCGCAGTGCCTCGTCGGAGACGTAGCGCTCGTGATCAAGCACCTTCGCGGCGACCTCGAGAGGAATCGCGGCCACGTCGAAGGGGTCAGGCGCGACCACGACGTTCGCGCCGGACAGGCGGACGGTCCAGCCGCCAAAACTCTGCTCATCGGTCCAGCCAGCGCAGAACGTCAGCGAAATCAAATCGGCCAGACGCACGAACGTGTAGTCGAGCGCGAGATCGTCGAGCGTCCCTCCGCTCGCCTCCATCATCTCGTCGCGCAGTGCCCTCATCCTCGCGAAGAACGGCGCCCACCCGGGATCAGTGCGATAGCGGTCGTAAACCGTCATCGCATGCTGTGCGACGAGCGCGGCGGCCCATGGATCGTGTGCCAACCGCTGCACGCCTCGCGGCCAGACTGCCTGACGCACGGCTTCCGAAGCGTTGACGAAGTCTACGATCTGCCCGGTGGCGGAATCGACCCGTGGCGCGGCGTCTTCCTCGGTCCAGCCGTTGTCGTGCTCGGCGATCGCGTGAAGGATGGCGTCTCGCCGTGGGCGTGCCGCGAGCGGCGTGCAGTGCTCCATCACCCGTCGTGCGAGGTGCGCGTGATCGGGCTGCGTGATCAGCTCAATGCCGCCCGGGCTGATGCGAACGATCACGGGCTCTTGCGAACGGCCTTCGTCTCCGCGACGTTGCCGCGCACGATCAGGTGCGTCACCTTCCCCTGGGCATCCTTGACGAACTCGAAGCCGGCCGGTGTCGCAGTCGACATGAACTGCGTCTGCGACGTCGGGATCAAGGGAAGCTTGGGCTCGTTCAGGCCGCGCACGAACAACAGACCATCGACCGCCGTGATGACGACCTCGCGGCCAGGCGCCAGCTCATAGGTGCCGGCGTAACCGGCGATGACGGCCGGACTCACGCTGACGCTAGTGTCCACGACAAAGCGCGATCGCGAGCGCTCGTTCTCACAGACGTCCTCGAGCAGCTCGGTGTCGGCCTGCAGCGTTCGCTTCGTCTTGATCGTGAATGGCTTCGTGAAGGCCTTCGGGTCGTCGATGGTGATGTCCCAATCCATATGGCCGAAGTCACTCCGGTGATACCGCTCGGTGATGCGCAGCGACTCGGTCTGCGGATGACCGGCGCTGTCGAGCCACCCTTTATCGTTGAACCCGGCGGTCGTCACGACCAGCGTATCGCCTTCCCATTTGCCGACCGAGTAGCCCATGTACGTCGGATTCGGATCCTTCGGCAGATCGCGGCCATCGAGGAACACCGTCCGATTCGGGCTATTGGGCGACTCGTGCAGGACCACCATCAGCGTCGGCGTTTGCACGAGGCGCGTCAGGTTGAAGAACTGGTGATACGGGAGGCTGACCGGCATGCACTTCGCGAGCGGGCTGTCTTTGCGCGACTCTCTGACGCGTTGCAGGAAGAGCGCTTCTGCCCACGGCAGAACCTCACCGGGCTGCAGGTCCTGCGCGATGTTGTAGCGGTACATGGGACCTGCCCCGCTCCAGATGCCGTTGAGGTCCGGTTTGCCATCCGCCGTGCGCGGGGCAGGCGCCGACAGGTTCGCTTTCCCGTCCGGCAAGCGCGGGATACCTGGGGTCTTGTAGTCGAGCCACTGCGCAGAGGCCGTTGTCGGAAGGAGCGACATCAGCACGAGCAGAACGGCGGCACCGGTCGAACGAGATCTCATGGGGACCTCCGCGAGGCTGGATTATAAGCGCTGCAGCAGGGGCCTCAGCGCGCGAATCTCTTTCAGCGTTTCGAGGGCGAACACCGCGTCGATCAGCTTCTGCGCGGTCGCCGGTCCGATGACCGGGGCGATGAGATCTCTCGCCTTCTCGACGACCTCGTTGCGAGTCATCGGGTTGCGCACGGTTCCGCGTACGGCCTCCACCCGATCGGACAGCACCGCCCCGTCGTTCAGCGTGACTTCGACGATCGCGACGCGCACAGGCAACAGCTTCGCCAGCGCCTGGTCCGCGACGTACCTCACCTTATTGCGCTGACGAAGCACCGCTGCATCCTTCATGCGAGCTTTGTCGTGCGCCGCGTGGAACGACGCGGTCTTGTCGATGAGCATGACCGCAACCATGTGCTGCAGGCAGATGTCCGGGATGTCGCGGTTGTCAACGACGGCGCCCACGCTCGGCGCCAGCCGCACAGCGACGTCCTTGACGTCATCCGCCTCGAAGGGCCGCTTCTTGCGCAGGTTGTCGATCGCATCAAGCGGCGCCTGAATCGGTGTGCCAACTGTCCACTTCTTGATGTCGGTGTTGACGATCTCGAAGCGCTCGCCAAGTCCATCGGCCAGCACGCCCGCCTTGCCCTTCGGTGCATTCACCTGGAAAAAATTGTCTGCTCCGGAAAACACATCGTCGACGCCGTTCCATCCAGAGCGAACGAGGATCGCGGCCGTCACGCCATTGCGCGCCGGCATGCCGCCGAAGACAAATCCCTTTTCGATGTGATCGGTGTCGCGTCCCCAGATCGCATAGCCACCAGCCTGCTGCGACGCGTAGTCGAGCAGCCAGCGCATCTGCTGTTGATTGAGGTTCGCAACACATCCTGCCGCCGCCGCCGATCCGAACGTGCCCGCGAACGCGTGCGTGCTGCGACGTGTCTCGTCCCTGAACGTCGGCCCGCCGAGCGCCATCGTCAGCCGTGGACCGACGTCGTATCCAAGGGTGACAGCGCGCAGGTAGTGCTGCCCGCTGATCCCGATCTCCTCGCCGAGCGCGAGAGCAGCTGGGACGATCGACGCGCCGGGATGCGACTGAGATTCCCCGTGCGAGTCGTCGGTTTCGTCCGAATGGGCAAGCACCCCGTTGACGAGCGCTGCGTCGATCGACCCGGTCAGGATGTTCGAGCCGACGACGGTCGAGACGGGGCGACCTGCTTGCGCGCGCGCGAGCCCGAGCGCGGCAACGCCAGGCGGCAGCTCCGATCCCGAGAGCATCGCCGCAAACGTGTCGAGGATGTGGTGCTTGGCGTGCTCGATGACATCAGGAGGCAGTGCGCGATCCTTTGCGCCAGCCATGTAGCCGCTGAGCGTCGTCATGACCGGGCTGACTGATTGGGCCCTGAGCCGGAGAGACGGCAACGCGACTGATCCGAGCGCGAGCGCACTGCGGGTAATCAGATCGCGTCGCGAGAGTTGCGCTCGTGGAGTCATGCGATCCCTCGAGTCTGTTCGAGCCGCGCCAGCCCCTTGGTCAGCACCGCACGGTGCTCGTCGAAGGTAAGCCGCCGACTGGCGGCGTCGCCGGCAAGCCATGCGACTTTCCGGCCTTCGCTGGCCTTCTCTTCGGCGAGCCCCTCGAGCAGGTAGTACTCGACCTGTTGGGCTTTCCCGCGAACGACCTGTCGTGAGGTGACCAGGAACTCGACGACGCGCGCCGTGACACCCGCCTCTTCGAAGACCTCGCGCACCGCCGTCTCGTCGGTCGACTCACCGTCTTCGATGTGGCCCTTCGGCAGGACCCAGATCGACTTGTCGTAGCGCGAGCTCACCAGCAGTAGCTCGAGCGTCGCGTCCTTCAGGCGATAAACGATGCCTCCGGCGTGCGTCGAGCCGGCGTCGTGCGGCTTCCTCTTCGGTGTCATGTAATCTCGCCTGGCTAACCCTAGCTGATTGACCGGCGGCCGGTCGAGGATTACACTCCGGCCTCCGAGCCAAAATCTACCATCACGGAGACAGCACATCATGAAGGTCAATCCGAAAGTCGGGGCCGTCGTCGCCCTGCTGGTTGGCATCGCATTCGTAGTCTCCTTCACGGGAACTGGAGTCCGGGCGCAAACCGCACCGCGCTATCTCTACGATCCCGGTTGGCCGCAACCGCTACCTAACAAATGGAAGATCGGCGGCATTACGGGTCTCGCCGTCGACAAGAACGACGATGTGTGGGTCCTGAATCGTCCGAACGACCTGACGGACATCGAGCTGCATGCGGAGCTCACGCCCCCGGCCGCCGACTGCTGCGTGCGGCCGCCGTCGATGATTCATATCGACAAGAGCGGCAAGGTGATCGGGTCGTTCGATGCGCCGCAGGGACACGGCATGGATGTGGACAGTCAGGGCTTCGTCTACATCGGACAGGACACTGTGCGTAAATACGATCCGAAGACCGGCAAGGTGGTCGGGGAGGTCGCACGCGTCCCCGAGACCGAAGGCGGCGGACCTCCGGGAGGCCGCGGTGCCGAGCCGCGCGTTCCGGGTCGAGGAGGCCGTGGTCCGGTCGCCGGTTTCCTCGGCCGTGGCGGCGGGAGCTCGGCGGAAGGGGCCGCGCGTGGCGGAGGTGCTGCAGCCTTCAGGGCTAAGTATCCGGCCACGACACCGATGATTGTCGGCGGCATCGAGGAGATTCGCATCGATGAGCCGAACAACGACATCTACGTCGCCGACAGCTACCTTGGCGGACGCGTGATGGTCTTCGACTTCAAAACGCTCGCCTTCAAGCGCGGATGGGGCGCGTACGGACGACCGCTGTCAGAAGTCACGACCAACGACGCCGACCGCGCGTACACGCCGGGCGGGCCGATGCCAAAGGAGTTCCGCGGGCATCTCACGATCAACGTGTCGAACGACGGTCTCGTGTACGCAGCGGACCGCAACGCGAATCGCATCCACGTCACAACGCGCGAAGGCAAGTTCCTCAAGGAGTTCAAGCTTGCCGAGCACACAGGCGTCGGTGGTGCGACCGGCGGTGTCGGATTCTCCCAGGACAAGCAGCAGCGCTTCCTTTACATCTCGGATCTGACGAACAACCACATCTACTTCCTCGACCGCGAGACCGGAAAGGAAGTCGGTCGCATGGGGAGCATGGGTGAGAGTGGCGGCTCGTTCTGGGGGCTGCACATGATCGCCGTCGATTCGAAGGGAACCATCTACACCGGCGAAGTCTTCGCCGGGCAGCGCATTCAGCGTTTCGTCCCGGCCGAGAGTCCGCGCGGGAAAGTTCTCGATCAACTCTCTCGCACGGGGCTGTAGAACGATTGCGTCAATTCCCAACTCCCAAGAGACCAACTCCCAAACAGCCGGACGGTTTGGGAGTTGGGAGTTGGATTTTTGGGAGTTGACGCGTTCCTTCAGCTACGGAACCAGCATCCGAATCCAGCCGTCCTGTCTCGACGTTACGAACAACTCGCCGTCGCGACTCTGGCTGATGTGCAGGTCCGCGCGCGGAAGCTTGGTCCCCATCGCCTTCGTGATCAGATCGGGAAGCGAGACATCCATCCGATTACCACTTCCGTCCCGCACGTAGAGCTGAATCTCCTCGACGGGCGCCACGGTTTGCGGCACGCCGTCGTCAGCCTTCTTCAACGCAGCGATGTCTGAAGCAAACAGCCGACCGCGTTGGACGTCACCAAAGATGAATTTGTCGCGCAATGCCGCGATACGGCCGTGATACGCGAAGCCGCCTGAGACGGCCTGCCCCTCGTCGTGGTCGTAGATGGCAACCGGATACGTGAACTCGTCCTTCTTCCGTCCGTCGAGGATCTCTGCCGGCAACGTGAACAACGTATCGAGTGAGCCGCCCGGCCTGATCATCCCGTTCTCGAAGAAGCCTTCGCGCTTCATCCAGCCGTAGTTCTCGCCGTTGCGGACGATGTTGACCTCTTCAATCTGGTTCATCCCGATGTCGGACGCGTACATCGTTCCATCGGTGAGATCCCACGACATCCGATGCGCATTCCTGAAGCCGTACGCATAGATTTCGCCGAGCGTCTTCGGATCGTTGTCAGCCGCGAACTTGTTGGCCGGCGGAATCGTGTAGTCGCCAAGTCCCTTCGTCCCCTTTGAGACCGATGGACTACGTGGATCGATGCGCAGGATGGCGGTGATCACGGAGTCGAGGCGCTGCGTCTGACTCGGGTTGTTCGCGTTGGGTCCACCGCCGTTGCTGAAGCCAGTGTCGCTGCCGCTCGTGTAGAGCAGACCGTAGTCGGGGCTCCCGGGCCTCGCAGTCGGGTTGAAGCCGACGAACCCGAACGGATGCGTGAGGTTCATGACGACGTGCGCGACGCGCAGCAGCTCACGCCGAGTGCCGTCGAATGTGTTCGCGGCCGGGTTCTTCGCATGCCACTCCGTGATCACGTTGTGGTACGTCACATCCTTTTCGGTGTATCCCGGCGGGATGAAACTCAGCTTCGACGGGTTGCCCATCGCGCGCTCGCCGTGCACGGTGTAGAACAACCCGTTCTTCGCGAACTCGGGATGGAAGTCGAAGCCGATGAAGCCGCTCTCGAGGCGGTTGTAGATCGCGAACGGAAACGCTTCAGCGACGCTGGCGTACACCGTTGGCTTGTTGTCCTTGTCGAGCAGGTAGAAAATCCCGCGCGAATCGTTGACGAACCGGCGGCCGTCCGGCAAGTCGCGGACGAACTGCACGCGCGCCCAGCCCGCAGGGTTCACGTCCTGGCCGGCAGCGAGCATCGCGCGCGTATCCGGCAAGCGCACGAGATCGCGGATCTCGACGGCGAGACCCTTTTTCTCAACGGGCGCTGGCAGCGGATTCGATTTGATCTGCGCGTACGTGGCTACGACTGTGGCAAATAAGGCGACGGCAACAACAATCGGCATTCGCGGGCGGCGCATATGGGCCTCCTGTGCAGTGAATGTATGAGTCCGGTCGCGACGACTGTAGATTATCGACCAATCAGGACGATATCGCCGGCTCTTCACGCCCACTGCCCGCCAGCAGAGGCGGTCTTCAGACCCCGGCTCCGCTACAATTCACGTCCTGGAGACGTTGATGTCCACGATGACCCGTCGATTCCTTGCCGTGTTCGCTGGGCCTGTGATGGCTCTCGGTGTACTCGCCTGGCTCGGAGCGCCCACCAGCGCTCAGCAAGCCAGCACACTCCAAGCACCGACCTTCGAGCTCGACGCGAAGTGGCCGACGATTCCGAACAACTGGGTACTCGGCGAGGTGACGTCGATCTCGGTCGACCGCAACGACAACATCTGGGTGCTGCACGTGCCCCAGTCGATTCCCGAGGACAAGCGCGCGAACGCGGCGCCGCCGGT
>Ga0070674_100000138_pt1 | contig 33808 bp, 25 predicted proteins | sample KBSM33metaG_FD_65344 | JGI IMG/M metagenome (GOLD analysis project Ga0070674, IMG submission 65344) | Miscanthus rhizosphere microbial communities from Kellogg Biological Station, Michigan, USA - KBS M3-3 metaG | ecosystem: Host-associated > Plants > Roots > Rhizosphere > Soil ... | reverse complement strand
CTTCCTTCCCGGCTGCCACAACGCCCATTCGATCCAGGTGGAGGATTCTCGCGTTGGTTCCCGTCGCGGCGACGATGGCCTCCATCGGTGTCATGCCACAGCGAGTATAGGCCTCGATCTGTTCGTGCGAGCCGAAGCCGTCACCGGTTCCGTCAGTGCCCATGCCGATCACCATTCCAGCGTCGTGGATCTTGCGCAGGTTGCGGCAGTGCAGCTCGAAGAGCTCGTTCGGCGGGTTGCCTTTGGCTTCCAGTTGCGCGAGTTGCGCTCGCATACCCTCGATTTGTTTGGCCGGGAGCGTCTCAGCGAGCGACGCGATCGAGTCCTTCGTTGCCGGAACAGGAATATTCGGACCTGACCACACCTTCGGGTGTGCCTTCACTGCGGCCAGATACTCATCGTCAACGTCGCGATCGCGAACGAGATGGACGAACCCGTCGATGCCTACGTTGAGGAGCTCCTTCGCGTCAGCCAGCGCTGATGTTCGACTCAGATGCGCGAGAACCTCCATGCCGTTGGCATGTGCCTCGGCGATGATGGCGCGATAGACGCCCGGCTGAAGCTTCGGGACATCGCCGTTCCGATCGTCCACCCAGATCTTCACGAAGCGCACACCACGTGTATGCAACTCCAGCACGTGATCGCGTCCCTCTCGTCCGGTTCGCGCGCCGTACGGAATGCCAAGGCGCGGCTCGCCAGTGGGGCCGCCGATCGGAGTGGCTGCGATGCCCTTGCCCACGGTGAGGAAGCGCGCGGCGTTCGGGATCACCTGGTCGCGGAGCTCATACGCCAACTCCTGATCGGCTTCGAGGCCCATGCTCAGAGTGGCCGCGACACCGTAGTAGGCGTAACGCTGCAAGACGTCGACGATGATTTCTCGCCGGTAGTTAGCCTTGGTGTTGCTCCCGTCCTTCTCGTTGATGAGGCCGATGTGGTTGTGGCCGTCGATGAGGGACGGCATCACAGTCTTTCCGGAGAGATCGACGCGCGTCGCGCCTTGCGGCGGCTGACGCTGGCCCTGCCTGCCCACCCACGTGAACGCCTCACCCTCGACCAGGAACGCCGCGTTCTCGATCGTGTTGCCGTCGCCGACGATGAGCCGTGCACCCTCGAACCATGTCGCTGCGTTGGCCCCGCGTTGCGCGTACGCCGCCACGCCGAAGGTAAACGAGAGAGTGAGAGCGCAGAGAGCCGAAGCCCGAAGCCCGCCCCTCGACGTTGCTCGGGGCGCCCTGAGCGATAGTCGAAGGGCGAATCCCGAATCCCGGACCCTCCGATCAGAAAATTGCATTGACGATGCTCCCATCCCGATTGATCTTCCAGGGTTGAATACCGTTGAAGTGATCGGCCTGCAGGAAGTACTCGGGCGTCACGCCCAGCACCTTCGCGGCTTCGGCGATCGTGGGTTGCACTTCGCCTTTTTCGTCCGTGCAGCGCGACTGCAAGACGGCCTCTTCGCCGTTCCACTCCCACGCGAAACGAAAACGCGTGTGCGCGAATCGAAGAACCGGGTCCTGAAGCTGCGCGGGCCTGTAGGTCCGTCCACCGTCGACGGATACATCGACCTTAGTAACGGCGCCAGCTCCGGTCCATGCCAGACCGGTGATTTCGTAGAATCCGCGACCCGGCAGACGCTGGCCTCCCGACGGGCGGGTGATGATCGATTTGGGGCCGAGCTCGAATCTGAAGCCGAGCGCCTTGCCAGTGGGTACGGTGTCGGCGTTGTTGCCGGCTTCGTGCCACGACATCGCGGGTTGATCCACGATGGCAATGCGGCTCAACCACTTCACCGAACGAATCGCTTCCCAGCCTGGAACGACGAGTCGTAGCGGATAGCCGTTGTGCGGGCGAACGGGCTCGCCATTCTGCGCGTAAGCCACGAGCGTGTCATCGACAGCCTTCACCATCGGCAGGCTCATCGTGTACTTGTTGGCGTCCGACCCCTCCGCCACGATCCAGTTTCCGCCGCTCTGCACGCCGCATTCTTTGAGCAACACCGACAGCAACACGCCCGTCCATTCACTGCAGCTCGTTCGTCCATGCACGTTTTGCACTGAATCACCGTTCGGCCCGCGAAGTGGACGACTGTTCGCGTTGCACTCGAGGAAATAGATCTTCGAGACGGATGGAAAACGTTTCAGTTCATCCATCGTGAAGGTGAGCGGCCGGTCCACCATGCCGTGCACCAGCAGGCGATGCTGCTGCGGATCAATCTCCGGGATGCCGTTGACGTGATCCATCAGGAAGTGCAGGCCTGATGGCGTGATGATCCCGTCGAGATCCTGCAGTGGCGTCGTGAGCGCAGTGTCGGTGATCGGTGTGGCCGAGCCGAGCGATTTGCGTATGGTGTTGTCGAATCGCGAAGGCTGTCCGTAGGCCAGCAGGTCCTTGAGGCGTGCGTCGGCCTGAGGTGTCTGGGCGTCCACAGATTGCACGGCCCCGACGGCCAGGCTTGCTAACGCAGCGCTTTCTGTCAGGAATCGCCGGCGATCGGAGTGGTGCGAGCCCATGAGCGTCTCCTTCCTCGGTTCGGACGATGGTATTCCAATGCCGCCGGCGCTGGCTGTCAATCAAAGAACGCCGACGCGGTTATCGAGGCGAATCCAGCACTGTGAATATCGCTGCCGAATCCTGACGGGCACCGCCGCGCTGCTGAAGTTCGTCCAGTACCTCCGCGGCAGCCGCGCTTGCCGGAAGCTCGATGCCGTACGTGCGGGCGAGTTCGAGGACGATATGAATGTCCTTGTGGTGGAGTCGTGATTCGACCTTCCCGGCGAAATCACGGGCGATCATCTTTGGCGCCTGCAGCTCGAGCATGCGGCTCGCGGCGAAGCCGCCCATCATTGCTTCCTTCACCGCCCGCGGATCGACGCCAGCGCGCTCGGCGAGCAACATCGCCTCTGCTGCGCCGAGTTGATTCACGATGGTGCAGATCTGATTGCACGCCTTGGCCACCTGGCCGGCACCGCTCGGTCCGATGTGCACGATGTTCGTCGCATAGCAGGAGAGTAGCGGGTGAGCGCGCTCGAATGCCGACGTCGAGCCCCCGGCCATGATCGACAGCGTGCCCGCCTCGGCGGCTGCGCCGCCGCCAGAGACCGGTGCGTCGAGCATCTCGACACCCTGACCCTGCAGCTCGCTCGCAATGCGCCGCGCGCCTGCCGGATCGATCGTGCTGTGATCGATTACGAGCGAGCCCGCTCGAATGCCGCGCGCGACTCCTCCCGCGGCCAGGATCACCTCCTCTACCGCGCGCGCGTCCGTGACCATCGTGAAGACGACATCGCTCGTTGCGGCAACGTGTGCCGCGGACTCGCCAGCCGTCGCGCCCGCGGCCAGCACCGGTGTCATCGCCTCCCGCCGTCGAGCCCAAACAATCACCGTGTGGCCGCATTTCAAGAGGTTGCGGACCATCGGCGCACCCATGGTTCCGAGCCCGATGAACCCGATCGTGGTCGTCATGTGGCCCATTGTCAGATAGGATCGTCAGGTTTCGTGAACTCACGTCTGTCGGAGCTCCAGTCCTACCCATTCGAGAAGTTGCGTGCGCTGCTGGCAGGGCTGTCGCCGAGCGGGACGTCGATTCGTCTCTCGATTGGTGAGCCACAACACGCCACGCCCGATCTGATCCGCGATGCGCTCGCGCAGCACGTCGATGGACTCTCGGTCTATCCAACGACCGCGGGGAGCGATCGCCTCCGCGAGACCATCGCCGCGTGGTTCGTGCGTCGGTACGGCCTGAAGCGGCTCGATCCGCTCACCGAGGTCCTGCCGGTCAACGGAACACGGGAGGCGCTGTTTGCCTTTGGGCAGGCGGTCATCGATGCCTCGCGTCCGAATCCGGCCGTGGTGTCTCCGAATCCCTTTTACCAGATCTATGAGGGCGCGGCGCTTCTGGGTGGCGCAGAGCCGCTGTTTCTCAATCAGACGGATGGCAATGGTTTCGCGCTGGATTTGGATTCGGTGACGGAGCGCGACTGGAAGCGGACGCAGTTGCTCTACGTGTGTTCACCCGCTAACCCCTCGGGCCGGGTGTTGACGCTCGACGAATGGCGCGCGCTCTTCGACCGCTCTGACAGCTATGGCTTCGTCATCGCGTCCGACGAATGCTATTCGGAGATCTACGACGAGCGCGCTCCGCTTGGTGCCCTCGAGGCCGCGCAGCAACTGGGTCGAGACGGGTTCCCGAAGCTGGTGGTCTTCAACAGTCTATCCAAGCGCTCGAACGCGCCGGGACTTCGGGCGGGCGCCGTGGCCGGCGATCGACAGCTGCTCAAACAGTTCTTGCTGTATCGCACCTATCACGGGTGCGCGATGAGCCTGACGGTGCAGTACGCCAGCATGGCGGCGTGGGACGACGAAGCGCACGTCGCCGAGAATCGGCGGTTGTATCGCCAGAAGTTCGACGCGCTCGTCCCCATGCTGCAGCGCGTGATACATGCCCCGCGGCCCGAAGCCGGGTTTTACCTCTGGGCCCGTGTGCCAGGCGGCGACGATGAGACGTTTGCGAAAGACCTGTTTGCCGCCACCCACGTGACGGTGCTGCCCGGGCAATATCTGGCGCGCGACGCACACGGCCTCAACCCAGGGCGCGGGTATGTCCGCATGGCACTCGTCCCTGATCTGGCGGATTGCATCGAGGCGGCGCAGCGTATCGTCGCCTTCTGCAGTTGACCCGACAGCCCCTTGCCTGCTCACGACTCAAGCTCAGCAATAAAAGCCTGCTGTAGAATCACAAACTTAACGTGTTTACCTCGATTGACCGAGGTTACACTCAGTCGTTCGTTCCCGTGGCCAGCATCTCTCTGTCATCCGCGACCGTGGAGGCACTTCACCGATGGTGATGCTGTCCGACTCCGAATCCAACCCGAAAGATGTCACGCCAGCGGCCGTGGGCGACGGCGTGCGCGCGACGCAGGTCGACCCGGCGGCGCGAACTGAAGGACTACCTGAGAGAACCGACGCGCTCCGGATGTTTTTTTCCGAAGGCACGACGAGCAAAGACGTGGCGCAGCCCGTCCCTGTCTCTCAGCCCACCAGAACCTGGGCGCCACATCAGGTACAGACGCCACATCAGGTACAAGTGGCCATCGTCGACGACCGTGCCAAGCGTGAGGCGACACGGAAGCTGGATGGGCGGGCCGACACGTTGGCGAAGCTCTCTGAGCTGTGCGCCAGTATCGACCAGCGGCTCGAGAAGGCGGTGGGCGCGCTCCGCCAGATCGAGAGTGCGGTGGCCGCGGACGCGCTCGAAAGGCAGGCCGCGATTCAGGCGCTCCGTAGTCATGTCGACGAACGGCTCGAGAAGGCCGTGGGCGCGCTCCGCCAGATCGAGAGTACCGTGACTGCGGACGCGCGCGAAAAGCAGTCAGCGATTCAGGCGCTCCGTAGTCATGTCGACGAACGGCTCGAGAAGGCGGTGGGCACGCTCCATCAGATCGAGAGTACCGTGGCCGCGGATGCGCTCGAAAGGAAGGCCGCGATTCAGGCGCTCCGTAGTCATGTCGGCGAACGACTGGAGGAGACCGAGAAGACCGTTCGGCGATCTGAAGGGTTGATTGCGGATCGTGTCATTCGTGAACTGTCCGCCTGCATCGATGCCCGGGTCGCAGGGGCAGACGAAGTGGTTCGTCGAATCGAACAGGTGGTGGCGCGCCGATCGCGTGAAGAGTTGTCCGCGCTCAAGGCATACCACGACATCATCGACAGGCGGCTTTCGCAAGCGGAGGCTGTTCGCCGGCGCACTGAAGAAGTGAACGCCAACCGCGAGCGAGACGTTCTCAGCCAGCGGGATACCGTGCAGGTTGTGACCGAGCCACACGTTCGATCGGAGTTCACGCCATGGCTCGTTCCGCCAGGATGGGCGGGCGTCATGAGGAGCGTGGCGGCGGCCGGCGTGCTCGTCGCCGTGTCGATCTTCGTCATGATGATGAGAGTCCCAATCACAGTTGCATCACAGCCCGAGGCGCGCCCCCTCGACGTCGAGCCGCAGGTGCAGGATGAATTAGTTGAAGCCGCCGCCGTACCGGCACCAGCCCCAACGCCAACGCCGCCACGTCTGCCTGCACCCACGCCCACGCGTCGGGCCGTGGTCTCAACCCCGACGGACGAAGTCGCGCCTCGCCCGTTCGTCGGTGATCTGTCGATTGCCTCGACACCAACCGGAGCCAGAGTGTTCGTCAACGGGCAAGCCGTGGGCGTCACGCCCCTGGTGCTCTCCGAACAACGAGCCGGGTCGGTTGCGGTGCAGATTGCCGGCGAAGGATTCGAACGATGGTCTGCGTCAGTCCAGGTACGCGCCGACCAGACGACGAACGTGGCCGCGACGCTGCGGCGCGCTCGGCCGTGAGCCCCCGACTTACTCAACTCCCGCGAACTCCCGGACTACACTGAAGCTCACCCGGGTGTTGTGATCGCGCACCCGCGTCCACTTGGGAAGGGTATGGCCACTGACACTCTGGAATCACTCATCGATGCGGCGTTCGAGCGCCGCGCCGACATCACGCCGGCGACCGTGCCGGGCGATCTGGCGCAGGCGTTGTCCGAGATCGTCGGTGGACTCAATGCCGGCCGCCTGCGCGTGGCCGAAAAGATCGACGGCACATGGGTCACCCACCAGTGGGTGAAGAAGGCCGTGCTGCTGTACTTCCGCGCGCACGACAACCGCGTGATCGACGGCGCCGCGACGAGCTACTTCGACAAAGTGCCGATGCGCTTCACCGGCTATTCCGACACCGAGTTCAGGCAGGGCGGCTTTCGCGTGGTCCCGCCGGCCGTCGCGCGGACCGGCGCGTTCATCGGCCGCAACGTCATCCTGATGCCGTCGTACGTGAACATCGGCGCCTACGTGGACGAGGGCACGATGGTGGACACGTGGGCGACCGTCGGCTCGTGCGCGCAGATCGGGAAGAACGTGCACCTCTCCGGTGGTGTGGGCATCGGCGGCGTGCTCGAGCCGCTGCAGGCCAACCCGACGATCATCGAAGATCACTGCTTCATCGGTGCCCGCTCGGAGATCGTCGAAGGCGTCATCGTGGAGGCCCACTCGGTGATCTCGATGGGTGTGTTCATCGGTCAGAGCACGAAGATCTACGATCGCGCATCCGGCGAGGTCCTCTATGGCAGGGTCCCGTCCGGGTCGGTCGTGGTGCCGGGAAGTCTGCCTTCGCCTGATGGCAAGTACGCGCTCGCCTGCGCCGTGATCGTGAAGCGCGTGGACGCGCAGACGCGCGCGAAGACCTCCATCAACGAGCTGCTGCGGGCGTGACCGACATTCACGCCGAGACGCTGCGCCTGGCCAGGCAGCTCATCGCGTGCCGTTCGCTCACCCCTGCCGACGGCGGCAGCCTCGGCCTGTTGGCGGCGCGCCTGTCGTCGGTTGGCTTCGTCTGCGAACGGATCGATCGCGGCCCGGTGAGCAACCTGTGGGCCCGTCTCGGGTCTACTGCGCCGCTCGTCTGTCTCGCGGGGCATGTCGATGTAGTGCCCACTGGTCCTCTTGACGAGTGGACGAGCGAACCGTTCACGCCGACCGAGCGCGACGGCCTTCTGTATGGACGCGGCGCCGCCGACATGAAGGCGTCGGTCGCCGCCATGATCACGGCGGCCGAGCGGGTCGCCCGCGCCCGTGGCAGCAAAGGCGGGGCCGGCTCTATCGCGATCCTGCTGACGTCAGACGAGGAAGGCGACGCCGTCGACGGCACGAGTGCCGTCGTCTCGACACTCCAGGCTCGTGGCGAGACGATCGAGGCCTGCATCGTTGGCGAGCCGACGTCGACGGAGCGCTTCGGCGACACGATCAAGAACGGTCGTCGCGGATCCTTGAACGGGCGATTGCGCGTCGTTGGTCAGCAGTGTCACATCGCGTATCCCGAGCGCGGTCGCAATCCTATTCACGATGCCGCCCCTGCACTCGACGCACTGATCGCGACCGAGTGGGATCGCGGCAACGACTACTTTCAGCCCACGAGCTTTCAGATCTCGAACATTCACGCCGGCACGGGTGCGAGCAACATCATTCCCGGCACGCTGGAAGTGGCATTCAATTTCCGCTTCTCATCCGAGTCGTCAGCCTCCGCGCTTCAGGCGCGCGTGGGCGAGGTTCTCGATCGCCACCGGCTTCAGTACGAGCTGCAGTGGACGCTGATTGGCGAGCCGTTTCTCACACCTCGCGGTCCACTCGTGGACGGACTTGCCGCGGCGGTACACGCGGTCGCCGGCGTGCGGCCCACGCTGTCAACGAGCGGCGGCACGTCCGACGGGCGCTTCCTGGCGAAGCTGGCGCGCGAAGTCGTCGAGTTCGGGCCGCTCAACGAGTCGATTCACAAGATCGATGAGCACGTCCGCGTGGCGGACCTCGAGCCGCTGTCGGCGATCTACGAGCGAACGGTTCGCGCGATCTGGAGTCGCGCGTAGTCGTGGATCGGGCCGGTATACACTCGACACAGATGGGTCGAGGACACCTCGTCGCGCTCGCTGTGGCAATCGCGTTGACCTGCCCGGTTGCTGCGCAGCAGCGGACCTACTTCGTGTACGTGGCCTCCGAAGCCGCCGACACGATCACGCTGGTCCGCTTCGGTCCTGACGGCGCTGTTGTCGATCACGCCATCCCGACGGGGATGATGCCGACCGACATCGACGGCCCGCACGGGCTGGCCGTTTCCCCCGACAAGGCCTACTACTACGTGTCGATTGCGCATGGGCAGCCGAACGGTTCGGTGTGGAAGTACTCGACGAAAGACGACAAGCTCCTTGGCCGCGTGACCCTCGGCATGTTTCCAGCGACACTCGACGTTGCTCCCGACGGCGACTTTCTGTTCGTCGTCAACTTCAATCTTCACGGCGACATGGTCCCGTCCAGCGTGTCGGTCGTCACGCCGGAAGACATGACGGAGATCGCACGCATTCCCACCTGCACGATGCCTCATGGCTCGCGCCTCAGCGCCGATGGTTCGCGGCATTACTCGGTCTGCATGATGGACGAGCAGCTCGTGGAGATCGATACCGCGACGCTCAAGGTGTCGAGGCACTTCATCCTGACCAGGGGACGCGAGGCAGGGATGAATGGAGCGCCGATGCGAATGCCGCACGAACACGCGTCGGGATCGGCATCGGGGCACGGCACTGAGGCGCCCGCTGCCGGCGATACATCCTGCTCGCCGACCTGGGCTCAACCATCGAAGACCACGCCATCCGTGTTCGTCGCGTGCAACGGATCCAGCGAGATCGTCGAAGTCAGCCTTCGGGACTGGACGCTCGTTCGCCGGATTCCCGCGGGTGCCGGCGTCTACAACCTCGGAACGACTCGCGATGGGCGGTTGATCGCAACCAATCGCCGCGATCAGTCCATCTCCGTTTTCGACGTGGAGTCCGGCAAGGAGCTGGCACGCGTTCGGACCAGGCGCAGGGTCGTCCACGGTGTCGCCGTTTCACCGGACGATCGTTACGCGTTTATCTCGGTGGAAGGCATCGCCGCCGAGCCGGGCACAGTCGAAGTCCTCGACCTCAAGTCCTTGACGATAGTGGCCGGCGTCGACGTGGGTCCGCAAGCGGGCGGCATCGACGTCGTCAGGACTGTCGATCGCTGACTCTAGGGCTTTGGTTGAGCCTTCTCCGTCGGGTCGATCATCTTCGTGACCCAGATTCCCGTGTGAATATCGTTGAAGTAAATCAGCCCGTCGTGCGGCTGCGCTCCCCATGCGAACGGAATGTTCGGGCGGAATCCCTTCGCATCTCCCGTCCATAAGCGAGCCATCTCGCGTCCCTGCCGGTAGAGATTTCCGCGCAGCTCGCCCGACACGTCGATAGCGCGAGCGCCGCCGCCGTAGTAGCCGATGAACATCACGTCGTTCTCAACCCACATGTTGTGAGCGCCCTCTTCCGGAACGTCGTATTCGGCCACCTTGCGCGGGTTGAGAATGTCGGACACATCGACAACGTGCACGACCCCCTTGGTGGGGATCCTGGTTTTGTCGGTCAGGTCGTACTGGACCGGGAATACTTCGTCACCGAGGAAGACGTAGTTCTTGTAGCGAAAAACGGAATGGGCGCCGGCGAGCCATCCCGGGCCATAGAGTTCGCTGTAGTTGAAACGCAGCTGGCTGACGAACTGCGGATGCTCGGGGCTCCCGCCTTTGATGCCGTTGCCCACGTCGAGGATCACGAGCCCGTCTTTCCAGTAGCCCATGTAGATCAGGCCGTCCACTACCTGGACGTCGTGCAGCATTCGTCCGCCGATGTAGGTTTCGCCCTCAGGTGTCTTGACCGGGCGCGCGAGCGGATTCTCAGTTTGCCAGCGAGCGACTTCCTTCGGCTTGGCGGGATCGGCGAAGTCGATCACGCGCAACGACCCGGTCGCATCGTCGGTCAGGTAGACATAGTGCCCGTTGACGTAGGCGCTGTGCACGCCACCAGTTACGGTTTCCGTGTATTCGGAGAGCACTTTGGGATGCGCAGGATCGGAGAGGTCGAGGAAGACGATCCCGTTCTTCCGGTTGGATGCGCCCTCTCGGGTGATCACGGCGATCTTGCCATCGGCGGTCGTGCTCACGTCGTTGATGACGCGCGCGTCGAACGAGACGGAGTCGACCTTGACCGGCTTGGCCGGATCGGAGATGTCGTAGACCCAGACGCGCCCCGCCATGATGGAACTGAGATAGGCGTACTTCCCGATGATCCATTGCTCGGCGGTCTGGAACTCCTCCTGCGGTGTTCGGCCGACGACCTCAAGCTCACGGGCTACTTCGCGCGCCACGACGGAGACGGTCGCGACGGCCGATCGGTCTCCGATTGTCGCCGTGACAGCGTAGGAACCTGGCTTCTCGGCGACGAAGCCGCCATCCGCATCGATCGTCGCGCCGACGCCGCTGACCGACCACCGTGCCACGGCGGAGACGCGGGCGTTGGCCTGACCCGATGCAACGCTTTCGAAGCGCACGACGTCGCCCGTTCGCGCGCGGGTCGTCCGGGGAGTAATCGACAACTCGCGCACCGGATTCCTGACGACCTCGATCGACGTGGTCGCTTTGACGTCGGCGACCGATGCCTGCAGCGTCGCAGTTCCCGCCGACTGACCGACGACGAAGCCGGACTCGTCGATGGAAGCGATCTCAGGACGCAACGAGACCCACTTCACCTGTTGATCGGTTCGCGGGTCGCCGTTCGCCATTTCTGCCTGGGCCTGCAGCGTGAGGCCTGTGCCGACGGCGAGCGCGGCACGCGGCTTGGTGATCGTGACGCGTGCGACGGCCTGCGGTCGCACCGCGACGGTGATGAAGCCCGACTTGCCGTTGATGATGGCGCCGACGCGGACGTCACCCGATCCGGTGAACGTCACCATGCCCTTGTCGTCGGCAAACGCAAGGTCGAACGGCGCGGCGAACCAGGCCGACGGCTGCGCATCCATCTTGTTGCCGACCTCGTCGTAGCCGGCCGCCGAGAACGTGAGTTGCTGGCCCGCCACGGCTTCAACCGTGCGCGGCGTGATTTCCACGCGACTCGGTTTTGGGCCAGTTGGCTTGGCTTCTTGCGGTTTTTCCTGGCCGTAGGCGGGGCCCGCGAGGACGGCGGCGACGAGAAGAACGGCTAGACGCACAACAACGCTCCCACTATGACTGAACAGCAAGCACAGGATACCAGCCCATCCGACATTACCAGCGGATAAACTGGTCGGCGTCATTACGGAGCTTGATACTTGTGCTTACAGGAGCTTGATACTTGGTGACTAAAAGACTGTTCATAGGTGGAGTGTTTGCCATTCTCATGGCCGTGACGTCCACGCTGGGCGCGCAGTGGCCGTCATTCCCGACGCCGGGCGTTCCACGCCTCGCAGACGGCAAGCCGAACCTCGAAGCGCCGACGCCTCGGACCGCTGACGGCAAGGTTGACTTCTCGGGAATCTGGATGCGTGCCGGAGGTGGTGGAGGAGGACGCGGGCGCGGTAACGGTGCACCGCCGCCGCCAACGACAACACCGGATGGAACTCCGCTCTCGACGTTTGGCGAAGTGGCGGGGCGCGGATATCCGTTGCCGATGACACCCTGGGCCGCCGAGCTCAAGAAGAAGCGCATGGCGGACAACAGCAAGGACAACCCGGACGTGTGGTGTCTGCCGATCGGCCTGATGCAGTACCACAACCACCCGCAGCCGCGACAGATCGTTCAAACCAAGAACCTGATGCTGATCACGTATGAGTCGAACTACGGGCTGCGCAACATCTACATGGATGGACGGCCGGCGCCCAACAACGATCCGACGCCGTGGTGGTTCGGCTACTCGCGTGGATGGTACGAAGGCGACACGCTCGTGGTCGAGACGACCAACTTCCGCGGCGACGAGCGCGCCGGCTGGCTCGATGTCAACGGCAGTCCATACACTGATGCCCTCAAGATGACCGAGCGCTTCCGTCGTCCCAACTTCGGCACGCTCGAGATCGACGTCACCATCGAGGATGCGAAGGCGTATACGAAGCCGTTCACTGTGCGCGTGAACCAGCGCCTCATGGTCGATCAGGAGATGATCGAGTTCATCTGCAACGAGAACGAGAAGTCGACGGATCACCTCGCGAAGTAGTCAGCAGGCGAGCCCAAAGGCTCGCCTCTACGGTCGCCGGTAGAGGCGGGTCTTTAGACCCGCCTGTCGCAGAACGAGGCAAGGCATGCTGAACGATCTCCGGTACGCCGTGCGGACGTTGAGGAAGTCGCCGCTTGTCACGCTGTCGATCGTTCTGACCGTGGCGCTCGGCATCGGCGCCAACACCGCAATCTTCAGCGTCGTCAACGCGGTGATGCTGCGGCCGCTCCCATATCAGCAGCCGAATCGTCTCGTCTGGGTCGCGGAGCGGAACGACAAGCTGAACCTGCCGACGTTCGCGGCGTCTGTTCTCAACTATCTCTCGTGGAAAGAGCAGCAGACCACGTTCTCCCAGCTCGGGGCGGTCGGCTTCGCGAACTTCAACCTGACAGGACAGGGCGAGCCGGAGCAGTTCACCGGCGGCACGCTGACGCCTTCGCTCTTTCCGGTGCTCGGCATCCACCCAGTACTGGGGCGAGCGTTCACCGAGGGCGAGGATCGTTCAGGCAGCGCGCGCGTCGCGATGATCGGCGAGGGGCTGTGGAAGCGCCGCTTCGGCGGCGATCCCTCGATCGTTGGGCGCACTCTCACCCTGAGCGGCGTCGACTACACCGTCGTTGGCGTGGCGCCGGCATCGCTGGCATTGCTCTCGAACGGCGACATCTGGATCCCGCTGCCGATTCAGCCCGAACGCGAGATCAGGTTGAACCACGTCATTCTGGTGACCGGGCGTCTCAGGCCTGGGGTCACGCTCGAACAGGCGCAGGCGGAGATGGACGCTGTGGCTGCGCGCGTAAGCCAGCAGTATCCCGACATGCGCGACTGGGGCATCCGGCTCGTCGAGTACTACAACGTGTTCGTGAGCCGGCAGCTGCAAACCGCGCTCGTCGTGCTCCTCGCCGCGGTTGGCTGTGTGTTACTCATCGCGTCTGCCAACGCGGCGAACCTGCTGCTGGCGCGCGCGACGGCGCGGCAAAAGGAAATTGCGGTTCGAACGGCGATCGGCGCCAGCCGCAATCGGCTGCTGCGGCAGTTGCTTGTCGAGAGCCTGGTCCTCGCCACGATCGGTGGCGCCGTTGGCGTGATCGCGGCGGTGTGGGGCGTGGGTGCGATCAACGCGCTGATGCCGGCGAACCTGTTGCCGACACCGGTGACCGTGGATTTCAACGTGATGCTGTTTGCGCTCGCGTTGACGCTTCTGACCGGACTGCTGTTCGGGATTGCTCCCGCCTGGCACGCGGCCAAGACCGACCTGAACGAGGTGCTGACCCAGGTGTCGCGCACGTCGAGCGGGACCCGACCCGCGCTGCGGAATGGCCTTGCTGCCGCGGAACTTGCGCTCGCGACGGTACTCCTCATCGGTGCCGGTCTCCTGATGCAAAGCCTCGTTCGCCTGCAGCAGGTCAACCTGGGATTTCAACCCGATCGGCTGCTGACGTTCCAGGTCGGGCTGCCGCCGGCGACGTATCCGGCCAACCAGCGCGCCGGGTTCTACCGCGGGCTGCTCGAGTCGCTGCGCGCGATTCCCGGTGTTCGCGCGGCTGCGGCCTCGAGCGGAATCCCATTCGGCAACGGCAACTACACCACGACGCCGATTCAGACCGCGGGACCATCGGCGCTCGCGCCAGAGACTGCGGTGCCGACCGACTGGCGTGTCGCGAGCCCCGGCTACTTTCAGGCGATGGACATTCCGCTCGTGAGCGGAAGGGAATTCGGCGACGCTGACGCAGCCGAGGATGCGCCACTGGTCGTGATCGTGAGCCGCACCACGGCGAAGCGATTCTGGGGTGACACGGACCCGCTCGGCCGCACGCTGCATCGACAAGGTGACCTCGCGCGGCAGTACACGGTGGTTGGCGTCGTGGGCGACGTGCGGCACAGCGATCTCAGGATCGAGTCACCGGCGATCTACTACCCGAGCTTCACGCTCGGTCCGCGCATGGACATCGTCGTGCGAACCGCTGGTGTGCCGGCTGCGATTCTGCCGGCGGTCAGGCAGAAGGTGCGAGAGATCGATGCGGCGCTGCCGATCTCCAACGTTCGGACGATGGACGAGTGGCTGGCTGAGAGCGCAGCGCAGCCAAGGCTCAATGCCGTTCTCCTCGTGGTCTTTGCGGCAATCGCGATGCTGATCGCCGTAATCGGCATCTACGGCGTGCTGGCGTACTCCGTCAATCAACGCACCCGCGAGATCGGATTGCGTATGGCCCTCGGTGCTGAGCATGGACTGGTGCTCCGGTTGATCGTGCGCGAAGGGATGATGGTGGCGGCGATCGGTATCGGTCTTGGCTTGGCCGGGGCGCTTTCACTCAGCTGGGTCCTGTCGAGCCTGGTGTTCGATGTGAAGGTCAGAGATCCGTTGACGTTCGTCGCCGTCGCGGTGAGCCTGGCAGCCGTGGCGCTCGTCGCCTGCGCGATCCCCGCGCGCAAGGCCACGCGCGTGGATCCGATGGTGGCGCTGCGCTGCGAGTAGCGCTATTTCTCTCGAGGATTGAGCGCGTCGCGAAGCTTGTCGGCGAGCGATCCGAACGTGTCTGACGAAGGCGTCGCGTCCACGCGCTCGGTGTATTCGCGCACTTCAGCGGCCTCTTGCATCTTCTGAATCGCCGTGGCGCTGAGACGGATGCGGCGCGTTGCGGCGTCCGCGTCCAGGACCACGACCTCGAGCGCCTTGCCGGCGGGAAACGCCTTCTTCACATCTCCGCCCCTCGCGATTCCGCTCTCGCTCAACGGAATCAGTCCTTCGACTCCCGGCTCGAGCTCGACGAAGACGCCGAAGTCAGCGACCCGCGTGACCCGGCCCTGGTAGGCGCGGCCGGCTGTGTAGGTGTCGGGTACCGTGGACCACGGATCGGCCATGAGCTGCTTGAGGCCGAGCGATATCTTGTCCTTGTCCACGCGCAGGACCTTGACGCTGATCTCGTCACCCGGGTTGACGACCTGTGTGGTGTCCGCCACACGCGCCCAGCCCATCTCTGAGATGTGCAGCAAGCCCTGGATGCCGCCGCCAAGATCGACGAACGCGCCGAACTCGCGGACAGACGCGACACGTCCCTTCAGGACTGCGCCTTCGACGATTGACTTGCGGACTTCGGCGGCGACCGCACGCTGCTGTTCCTCGAGCAATGCACGCCGCGAGACGACGATGTTCCTGTTGTCCTTGTACTCGATGATGCGGAATTGGTAGACGCGGCCGTCGTGCGACGTGGGATCCACGGTTGGGACGATGTCGATCTGGGAGAACGGACAGAACGCGCGCTGACGTGCCATACGCACTTCGTATCCGCCCTTCACTGCGCGCTCGACCTTGCCTTCGACGGGAAGACCAGCCTGGAATGCGCTCAGGAGTTGCTGCGACGTGGCCGCGCCACGCGCGAGCCTGCGGGAGAGCCTCAGCCCTCCCGCCGTTGACACGACGACCGCCTGAATGCGGTCGCCCACTGCGACATCTATATCGCCGTCGTCGTCTTTCAGCTCGGCGACGTCGATCTCGGCCTCGCTCTTGCCGCCGACGTCGATGAGCGCCGACTCGGCGCCGATCGTGACGATGGTGCCTTCGATGGTCTGACCCTTGTCGAAGCGCTTCGCCTTCGTTGACGCCTCGAACAGTTTCTCGAAATCTTCTTCCTCAGGCTCGCTCACGGCACCCTTCTTACGATTTGGCCGGACGTCGTCCAGGAGTTCAGCGAGTAGAAGACGCCTGACCCCAGCGCGTGTCGATCGGCTTCGCCGGATCAGCGGTGATGTTCACGACCGCGCAGTGGTGATACGAGTAGTCGCCGTCGGCGTTCTTGGCATGTTCCGCCATGAACTGGATGACCTGCAGCAGGCAGTTCACGCAGTTGATGTTTGGAATCGCAACGTCAGTCTCGTTCAGGCCCATCGGCCGCTCGGTGTGCGCGAAGAGGCCGTCGGCGAGAACCGGCGCCTCCGGCGTAGCCTGAATCGCCGCAGAAACCGACCACGGTCCGCGGTCCGAATCGCGCGTCGTCACCACCGGGTCTGGCGGCAGTTGCGCCATCGTGCGCGCGAGCGCGACGCGATAGTGCCCCGGGTGAAACACCGTTTCCTGGATCAGCAGGTGCAGCATCGATCCGCCCGTCAGTTGCGTGACGGCGCTCGTGGGCACACCGGGGTTTGCCGGTGTGTTACGAGCGGGGTTCGCAGAGACACCGCCGCAGGGCGCAATCTTCTGCGGATCGCCAAGCCGGTTCTGCACGAACGAGGCGGCGGGCGAGACGAGAACGAAATGCGCATCGGCCACACTTGATAGACTGGCCACCGCAACCACTACGAGCAAAGCCTTGCTTCTCATCGGCAATCCTCCCTGGACGCACAGACGACTGTCGCCCAACATCATATGTCGCACGGCGCTCGCCCTCACACCCTGGCTCGCGGTGTTTACCCTGTGCGGCGTCCGTGCTCATGCCCAATCAGTCGAGTCCGACACCGCCCCGGTGCGTGGGCAATTCGAGGCCGAAGAGCCGCCGCCACCGGAAAAGCCATTCGTCGCTCCAGACGTACCGCATTCGTTCGCGGAAAAAGTTCAGATCCGAACGACGTGGTTCACTCTCAAACCAGGCCTCGTGTTGATTGAGGACTACACGGCGTTCACTCAGGATGCCGCAAGCATCTCGCAGGTCGGAGTGCAAGAGAACCAATGGGACCCGCGCGCCGGCCGCTTGATGTTGAGAGGCACGATCGGCGATTCCTACAAGGTGGCCTACCTCGTCGCGGGCGAGTACAAGGGGTTCGACAGCGATCCCGAGGAAACCTGGAATGTGACCGACGTGTCGTTCACGTTTTCTATTCGAGGCCCCGCGACCAAGCTCACGGTCGGGAAGACGAAGCAATCGTTCAGCTATGAGATGGTGGGCGATGCTGCCAACCTTCCGCAGGCGGAGCGCGTCTTGAGTCCCTTCTTCGTGTCGCGCGACATCGGCGTCAAAGTGAGCCACGTCTTCGGGAAAGAGCAGCGAGCGACAGCCACGGTGGGTGTGTTCAACGACTGGTGGGTGCGCGACCTTCCGCACGATCGAAGTGGAACCGACGTGACCGCGCGAGTCACGGGGTTGCTGTGGGATCACCCCGATCGACACACCTTCTTACACCTGGGGCTCGCTATGCGGCGTGTCGGAGCGGACAACGACAGCCTGCGCTACAGGGGCCGCCCAGAGTCCAACGTCACTGACAACTATGTCGACACGGGCGATCTCGTGTCCGACCACGGGTCGCATCTGGGGCTCGAGGCGTTGTGGAACGAAGGCCCCCTCTCGGTGCTTGCGGAATACAACCGCGCCTGGGTGGACTCGCCGGACAATGGCGACCCGCAATTCTTCGGCTATTACTTCACGGCCAGCTGGGTTCTGACGGGGGAGACGCGCCCTTACGATCGCACGGTCGGTTTCGCGCGGCGTGTCCTGCCGCAGGGCAGGGCCGGCGCGCCGAGCTGGTCTTCAGGTTTTCACACGTGGATCTCGACGATCAGGCGGTATCGGGCGGCTCCTTCGACAAGACGTACCTGGGAATCAACTGGTGGGCGACTCGGCGAGCCAAGATCGGTTTCGGGTGGGGCCACACGATCCTCGATCGATTCGCGGCGACCGGTCGCACTGACAGCTTTCAAACGCGTCTGCAGTTCATCTTCTAGGCGGCCCTGCGGACCTGCGGCGATAATGAGACGCGCACGATCGATGTGCCCTGCGCTGTCATTGTCCGGTCATCCGGACGCTGAGATCATCGCTATCCGATGGAACTATCTCAGGTACGGAAGCTCGGCATGGGCGGCGGCGGAGGACACAGCCTGACGATGAGGATGGATTGGCGATGCCAGACGATCTGACACAAAACGCGCGCGAGAAAGACCAGTTGTTCGTGGAGCCGCGTCGCATCGACGACTTCAACTTCGGAACAGAAACGGCGGCCGTCTTCGACGACATGCTGGATCGATCGGTACCGTTCTACGGCGAGATCCAGCGGATGCTCGGCGAGCTCTCGGCCGACTTTGCCGCTCAGGGCAGCTCGATCTACGACCTCGGGTGTTCAACCGCCAGCTCGTTCCTGGCGATAGGCGCGCACCTCACGCCGGACGCTGAGATTCAGTTCGTCGGGTTCGATTCGTCGCCAGACATGCTGCTGAAGGCGGAAAAAAAGCTTCAGGCGGCACGATTCCCGTGGCGCTATCGCCTCGAGCAGGCGGATCTCGATCAAGGGGTTCGCATCGAGAACGCGTCGGTCGTGCTGCTGGTGCTCACGCTCCAGTTCCTGCGGCCACTGAATCGCGAGCGGCTGATCGCGTCCATCTACGAGGGGATGAATCACAACGGATGCCTGCTGCTGGTCGAGAAAGTCCTCGGCGAGCACTCGACGTTCAATCGTCTGTTCATCAACCACTACTACGAGATGAAACGGCGGAAGGGCTACAGCGACATCGAGATCGCACAGAAGCGTGAGGCGCTGGAGAACGTCCTGGTTCCGTACCGCGCGGGCGAGAACGAACTGCTCCTGCGGCAGGCCGGGTTTCAGCACGTCGATGTGTTCTTCAAGTGGTACAACTTCTGTGGCCTGGTTGCCATCAAGTGACGCCCCGCCGGGCCGCGGCAGACAACTGATTGGTGACTGACGTACCGGTGGTGAGGCCGGATCCGCTGGCACGCCTTGGCGCCGCGCTCTTCAAGTATCGCGACGCATTGTTTCCTCTCGTGTTGATTGCGGCTGCCTTCGGCACTCGTCCGCGGCTCGCCGGGACGACGCGAACCGACCACGTGATGGATGTCGTGGGTTTCGCCGTGTCAGCCAGCGGGCAGACGCTGCGCGCACTCGTGGTCGGACTGGTGTACATCACGCGCGGGGGACAGAACCGGCAGCCGTGGGCGAATTCGCTCGTCGAGAGCGGGATCTTCGGCCACAGTCGCAATCCGCTCTACGTGGCGAACATGCTGATCCTTCTTGGCCTGGCGATGGTGCACAACGGCTGGGTGATGTACCTCGTTGTTCTCCCGCTGTTTGCGTTCGTCTATCTCGCGATCGTTCGAGCAGAGGAGCAATACCTCGCCGCGCGATTCGGCGCAGCCTACGGCGCCTACTGTGAACGCGTACCGCGATGGATGCCCAGGCTCGCCGGTCTCGGCGCAACGATCCGCCAGGGCTCGTTCAACTGGCTGAAGGTCCTGCGGAAGGAATACGGCACGCCGTTCGCGTGGATCAGCGGATTCCTGCTGCTGCTGGCCTGGGAGCACTCGAGCCCACAAGCGACGCCGATGACTCACGTGGAGCGCAATGCCATCGTTCTCGTCTGGTGTGCGATCGCGGTTGCGTACACCATAGTACGCAAGCTGAAGCTGAGCGGTCGACTCGAGACTGACTGATCACGCGGGCAGCGTCACGATGAAGCAACTGCCGGTCGGGTTGCTGGATTCGAGCACGAGTGTCCCCCCGTGTGCCTCCGCAATCCATCGCGCGATCGGCAGGCCGAGGCCCGCTCCGCTCGAGCGGGCGTCCAGGCGAACGAATCGATCGAAGATCCGAGCCTGGTGGGCGAGCGGAACGCCGTCGCCGTCATCCGAGACGCGAATCGTCGCTCCTCCGTTGGGTGTCTTCGTGACCGTGACCGTGACGAGCCCTTTCGAATGTCGAATCCCGTTCTCCAGCAGGTTGCTCACCATCTGACGAAGCAGCCCGTTGTCGCCGGTCCACGACACTTCGGTGTCTCCGCAGGTGAGCACGTCCACGCCGCGCTCTTTCGCCAGCACGCGGAGCGCACGTGCGCAGTCTCCGGCGAGATCGTCGAGATACAGCGGTTCACGAATCAGCGGAATCCCGGCCGCCTCTGCCCGCGACAACAGAAACATCGCATCGACGAGGCGCGCCAGGCGCGCAGACTGCTCTTCGACGATGGCGAGCGATTCGCGGTAGTCGTCCTCGGATCGCGGGCTGCGCGCGAGTGTGACTTGAGCCGTCGTTCGGACCACCGAAACGGGCGTGCGCATCTCGTGAGACGCATCGGCCATGAACTGGCGCTGCTCATGCAGCGATGCCGCAAGACGATCGAGCAGGTCGTTGAACGCTCGCGCGAAACGGCCAAGTTCATCCCCTGAATTGGGCGCGTGCAGTCTCGCGTTCGGATCCCGCTCGGTGATCGAGCTCGCCTGCGTGGCGAGAATCGTCAGCGGTCGAAGCGATTGCCGTCCGACCACCCAGCCGCCGACCGTCGCGATCGCAAGCGCAACCAGGACGCCGGCTCCGAGGGCGAGCAGCAGCCGTTCGCGTTCGGCATCAATGTCATCGAGCGACGCCATCACCGCGGCGACATAGCGGTGTTCGTTGTGCGTCACCGGATGACTGAACGCACGCAGCCGCGCCGAGCCAACGGTGACCGTTGCCAGCGCCTCGGCGTCGATCGGCGGCCGCCATGCCGCACCGAGTGGCCGCCCCCATATCTGCAGCAGGTCGCCATCGGGCTCCGTGAGCACGATCGTCCGGTCGGGAGCGACGACCTCGCTGCTGGCCTCGTCGGCGGCGCCCTGCAGCGTCAGTCCTTCGCCGAACTCGGTGCGCATCACGCCTTCGAGCGTGAGCAGCAACCTTTCCAGTTCGCCATCGAGGCGCTCGAGCGCAAGCCGGTCCTGCACCACGACGATGGCGCCGGCGGCGGCGACCAGCACGACTACCAGGAGCAGGCCGTACCAGGCCGTCAACCGGGCACGTATCGACCACGTCATGCGGATTCAGAGGAAAGGGCGTCGTCGGTCGACACCATGTATCCCTCTCCGCGGCGCGTGGTGATCAGAGAGGGCTTGCCTGGTTCGTCGATCTTGCGCCTGAGTCGCTGAATGCAGACATCGATGACGTTGGACATCGCCTCGAACGGAGCATCCCACACATGTTCGGCGAGCGCGGCGCGACCGACCACTTCATTGGCGTGCAGCACCAGGTGCTCGAGAAGCGCGTACTCACGCGCGGTCAGAATCAGCGGCTGACCACGACGAAGACCGCGGCGTGCGCGTGTGTCCAGCTCGATTGGTCCCACGCGGAGGATGGTCGGGGTCGGCGGACGACGGCCGCGGCGAATGATCGCGCGGAGTCGCGCGAGCAGTTCACCGAAGTCGAACGGCTTGGTCAGGTAGTCGTCCGCACCGCTGTCGAGCCCTGCGATCCGTGAGTCCACTGCGTCGCGCGCTGTGAGCATCAGGATCGGCACGGACGAACCGTCCTGCCTGATCGCTCGGCAGGCGGTCAAACCATCTTGTACGGGGAGCATCACGTCGAGGATGATGGCGTCATAGTCGGTGATCGCGGCCTGGTAGATGGCGCGCTCGCCGTCTCCGACCACGTCCACGGCGTAGCCCTCTTCGCGGAGACCCTTTGCGAGCATCTGTGCCGCGTGTGGCTCGTCCTCAACCAGCAGAATTCGCATTGTCTTTCGCGCTCACCAAGCAGGGTGTTCCTGTGGCTGACGAGCTGTCAACCCGTCGGCCATAGTGACAAGTCGATCATGAACCCCTGATGACGTACGGATCCATAATCTCCCTCGATCATGGTTCGTGGTGGGTGGATGGTGGTGGGTTCAAGGTTCAGCGTTCTTTCCACTAACCACCAACCACTAACCACCAACCACTAACCGTCAAGGAGAGCGAGATGGTGGACCGGCGCCAGTTCCTGTCAGCTGCCGTCGCGGGCGCGGTGACGTTCGCGCGCAATCCGATGGCGTTCGCCGCGCAGGCGTCGAAGTACGACCTGCTCATCAGAGGTGGCCGCGTCATCGATCCGTCCGTGCGGCTCGACGCCGTGCGTGATGTGGCGATCGCGGGCGGACGCATAGCCGCCGTCGAATCGAGTATCACCACTGCCGCGGTCGAGACCATCGACGCGCGCGGCAAGCTCGTGGTGCCCGGATTGATTGACATCCATACGCACACCGGACGAACCGCCGAGAGCCCTGGCATGGTGCTGCGCGACGGCGTCACCGGATGGATCGACGCCGGCTCGCAAGGCGCCGACCACATCGCCGAGATCGTCGCGGTCGCGCGATCCTCGCCGCAGCAGGGACGCGTCCTGATCAACATCGGCCGCGCCGGCATCCTGCCCGATGGCGACACGATGGACCTTGCCCGTGCCGACGTCGCCGCTGCGAAGGATGCGATCGCGAAACACAAAGACTTCGTTGTGGGTGTGAAGGCGCGGCTCTCGCAAGAGGTTGCCGGAAAGAACGACTACGAGGTCCTGCGCCGATCGCAGGAAGTGGCCTCGTCGTTCAACCTGCCGGTGATGATTCACATGGGTCAGACGGTCTCGCCCATCGGAAAGCTGATGGGTCTGCTGAAACGCGGAGACATCGTGACGCATCTCTTCGCGCCGCCACCCAATGCGATCGTCGACGACAGCGGCCATATCGATCCCGAGGTGCTCGCCGCGCGTCGTCGCGGCGTCTGGTTCGACGTCGGAAACGGTCAGACCGGGCACATGCGGTGGGACACGATCGGTTTGATCATGAAGGCCGGCTTCTGGCCGGACACGTTCTCGACCGACTGGAACGTCAACAGCAAGACGACTGGCGTCATCGATCTTCCGAACTGCATGTCGAAGCTGCTTGGCTACGGCATGTCGGTCAGCGAAGCGATCGCCTGTGCCACGCTGAATCCGTCGCGAACGTTCCCGACGGTGTTCAACGATCGCGGCACGCTGAACGTGGGTGCGCCCGCGGATGTGGCGCTGCTCGAGCTGCGCTCCGGTACGTTCGAGTTCCTCGACAACTACAAGGGCACGATCACAGGGAAGCAGCGGTTCTTCCCCGCCGGAACCGTGCTCGGGGGCAAGCGAATCGCGACTGCGTAAGAGAGGTGACTATGAAGCGACGGACCCTCGCTGCCGGGGTTGCGATCGTCCTCGGCGTGGCATTGAGTGGCACGCGAGTGTTCACCCAATCGCATCCGCCAACTGAGGGGCCGGCCGTCGAGGGATCGCCCGCATGGTTCCTGCAAGGATCCGTTCCTGATCCGACGGGACGAACATCTGTCGATTCAACTGGACGTGTTACCGTCCTGCCGCGCACGACTCAACCGGCTGCTCCGGCGACGGTCTTGACGGGTAGTGAGACGCCTCCGTGCCGGCGCTCGCCGCTGTGCGGCAACCGTCCCGGTCGCAGCCGTCAGACACTTCAGCGAGTCCAATGGAAGCAGACGCTGGGATACGCGTTCATGTATCCATATGTGCTGCCTCCCGGGCCGGGCGGAGTTCCGGCGGTCGCGCTCGACTCGAAAGGCAACCTCTGGGCCTTTCAACGCGCCGACGCAGGCAAGCCTCAGTTGTTCAAGTTCGATCCGAACTACAGGCTGATTCTGCAGGTTGGCCCTGATGTGATCGGTTACCAGGACAAGGCGCACGGCATGGCCGTCGATGCTGCGGACAATGTCTGGATCACAGCAGCCAATAGTGCGACGGTGATGAAGATCAGCCCTGAAGGGAAGTTGCTCATGACCCTCGGTACGCCTGGACGGAGGGGCGATTGGGACGAGGCAAAAGGCCAGCGCCTGCTCTGGCAGCCGGTGATGGTGGCGTTCGGTCCGACTGGTGATGTCTATATCGGCGAGGGGCATGCGAACGAGAGCCCGAACGACACCGAGTCAGACGATCCTTCCAACACGATCGGCGCGGCGCGGATCATTCATCTCGACAAGAACGGCACGTTCGTCAACCAGTGGTTTGGCAACGAAGTGGGGCAGGGAAAGTTCAGCTCGGCGCATGGGCTTGCCGTCGATCCGACGAACGGTGACGTCTGGATCGGCGACCGTGAAGAGTATCGAATCGTCGTGTATTCGGGCAACGGAACGTTTCTCCGGACGATCCAGATGAGGAATCTCGTGTGCGCGATCAACTTCGACTCACACGGCAACCCGTGGATCGCGACGGGGCAGGATGGCCAGTTCCTCAAGCTCGATCGCAACGGCAAGGTGCTCGGTGCGATCGGCAATGGTATGGGGATAGAGAAGGGTCAGTTCATCGAGGCCAGTTACTGGGCCTTTGACAAGCAGGACAACCTGTATGCGGGCGATACCAGCGTCGGCCGAGTCACGAAGATGGTAGCGCCCGCACCGTAAAGGGCGGTTACGGCGTCGGCACCCACGACGCGCACGACACGTTGCTGTTCCAGTCGGTGAAGACACCTTTTGGGTTGGTCTTCAACGCCCAGACGTGGATTTCGTAAAACGCGTCGGGCCCGTATCGATTAGGGCCTGGAACGTAATTCAGCAGGTGTCCTTCGAGTATCGGCACGTCGCCCGCGGCATGGCTGGCGTGCCACGCCGGAGCAGGCGTGATGTATTCGGCGGCTGCGAGGACCAACCGGCCGTTGCGCGGTTCGTACACCAGGGCCTCCGGGTGTTCGACGTCGAGCACGTCGTCGAAGAGCGTCCCGTTGACGTAGTGGACGCCCATCGCGCCCTCGTTCGGTCCGCTGACGCACCCTCCGAACAAGCCGTAACCCTGGGAGATTGCCTCCGACAGATCGCGGAACGGCCCTAGCACGTCACGCACCGAATCGGGGAGCGTGCCGCCGCCAGTCCCGTGAGCTCCGTGTTGAGCCGCGGCGACACCGGACCAGGCAAGCGCGAGGAATGAGACGGCCGCCGCGTTCCAGATCAAACGTTTCATGTTCATGGATCGCTCCTTTCACAAACGCAATAACGCGGAACTCGCGTATCTGTAACGCGCAAGAATGCATCGGGGTGCGTCGAGCTCGACGGTATTGCTCGCCCTCGCGCTAGAATGCCTGTGCTGTGCTACGCGCTTGCAACGAGGAGCATCGTGTTATGGGTCGAGGTACTCTCAGTGCCCGCCGTTCTCCACTTCTGGTCGGAGTTCTTCTCTCGACGCTCGTTTGTGCGACGGGGGCGCAACAGGGCCCGGTTGCGGCCATGTTCAGCGACGATCAGAAGCGCGGCGAAGAAATCGCGCTGAGCTTCGCGACTGCCGAGTTACCGCCTGCGCCTGGCGCCACGTTTCCCGCGCAAGTCTTTCTGACGGGCGGTGACCTCGAGCGTGCCTTCGATACATCGAAGTTCAGGCCCGACGCGGCCATCGTTCCGACCAATACCGATCTGCTGATCACCGCAGACTCGCCCGCGACGCAGCGCGTCCTGGTCGATCGTGTCCGCAAGCAGGCGTCCGTCATGCGCAGCCTGCAGAACCAGATCGAGACCCGGCGCAAGCAGCAGCCTGCCGCATCCAGTGGAGATCCTGGCTTGCTGAGCATCGGCACCGACTGGTTCGTCGCGCAGTTGTCTCGCCAGGGCAAGGAGTCTGGGGGAGCGTTTCCAAGAACCGTCTGCCTGGTCGCGACCGAATTCGCAAAGGGCGGCGCCATCGACCGACGCGAGCTGTTCGCGCAGGACCGCGTGCGCAAAGGTATCGCCGGCTGCCTCGCCGCGCTCGACGCCGCCGGCGTGCAATCGCTCGTGATGCCGCTGATGGGGGCGGCGTCGGCGGCCACGCAGAAGAACGATCCCGCGTACGAAGGTCAGCGCGTGCTCAAAGAGTGCCGGCTGCTGAACTCGCTCGCTGGTATCGCGCTCGGCATCCACGACTTTGCGCCCAACCGCCGCAATCTCCGCGAGATTGGCGTCATCCAGTGGGACCGTGAGCTCGACGAGATGTTCAGCCTGCCAAGGGGGACTCGTCTCGCGGCGACAGCGCAGAACGTGTATCGACAATACGCGGATCAGGTGCAAGCCGCGTTTCGCAAAGGTCTCGCGGGTGAGAAGACCGCGCCGGCCGACGTTGACGGCGCCTGCAGCGCTATCTTCAGCAGCTAGTTCGCCTCAACTGTGCGCTAGACTCCAGTCTCAGCATCTTTCCAAGCTCAGCCTGTCGAGGATCCTCATGCATGTACGCAGAAGGACGAATGTCTTTGCGCTCGTTGTGATGCTGCTCGCTGCCGTCAGCACCATCGCCTGCGGGGGCAGGGAGCCGAAGCCCGGCACGGTGCTCGATGAAGCGATGCAGGCCAAGCGGACAGTCGATACCTTCCCGGCGGCCGACGAGGATTACTTCCACGACATGGACGGCGGTGCGCAGTTGACGAGGGAGCAGATCCTGGGCCGCAACATGTGGCTGGTCTGGACCGGCGGCAACGATCGACTCTGGGATGTTCTCTCGCGTGAGAGCTTCGGCTCGCTCGACTTCCTCAAGACAGTTTCGTCACATCCGACGCTGCCGTACTCGCGCGACACACGGTGGACGTATCTCGGGCTTGTGAACGAGCCGTGCTTCACGAAGGCCACCGGCCCCGACCCGAATCGCTACGGGCTGTGGCTCGACGTTCGCGATCCCAAGTGCGCGCCGGATCCGTTCGAAAACGACGACAAGTACAAAGGCGTGCAAGTCGGCGCACGCGGCAAGACTGTACCAGTCGGCTCGTACTACGGTGAAGCGACCGGCATCGTCGGTCTGCGGATCTTCCCGAACCCGGATTTCGACGAGAAGGCGCGCAAGGCCTGGGACTCGGAGCGCTACTACCGTGACCCGTCGTACTACGAGCAGCGCGGTCTCGTGAAGCCCTACCGGGTGGCGATGTCATGCGCGTTCTGCCACGTCGGCCCGAACCCGGTGAAGCCGCCGAAGGATCCCGAAAGACCCGAGTGGGCCAATCTCAGCTCGAACGTCGGCGCGCAGTTCTTCTGGTGGGATCGCGTCTTCGACTGGAAGGCGACGACGAACGAGAAGAGCTTCCTCTTTCAAGCGCTGCACACCTCGCTCCCAGGGACGCTCGATACCTCGCTCGTTTCGACCGACAACATCAACAACCCGCGGACGATGAATGCGGTCTACCTGCTGGGCCCGCGCATGGCGCTCGCCAAGCGCTGGGGGAAGGAGACGCTCAGCGGCGGTGGCCTCGACAACAAGCAGTTCAACGAGTTCGTTCCTCCGACGGATCCGCTCGCGCAGTTCTTCACACCGCCGTCCACGACGTGGACGCCACGAGTGCTGAAGGATGGATCAGATTCCGTCGGGGCACTCGGTGCCCTCAATCGCGTGTACCTGAACATCGGTCTCTTTAGCGAAGAGTGGCTGCTGCATTTCCGGCCATTGATTGGTGGACAGGAGATCTCGCCGATCAAGATCGCCGATGCCCGGAAGAACTCGGTCTACTGGCAGGCAATCGAGCGGCAGACGCCATACATGGCGAGCTTCTTCCTTGCGACGACAGCCCCGCATTACCTCAAGGACGCGCCCAACGGACCGTCGTACTTGACGGAGGATACGGCGACCACCCGTCGGGGAAAGACCGTCTTCGCAGAGCGCTGCGCGCGCTGTCATTCGAGCAAGACTCCACCCTTGCCGGTGGGGCTCGATCTCGAGAACTGCAACGGCAAGAACTATCTCGGTTGCTGGGACAAGTACTGGGCCTGGACCAAGTCGGACGCCTTCAAGGCGCCGATGCGCGACATGGTCCTCGCCGACGACTTTCTGAAGGACAACTTCCTCTCGACCGAGCTTCGCGTGCCGTCAACGCTGATGCAGACCAACATCTGCAGCCCGATTGCCACGAATGCGATCGCAGGCAACATCTGGGACAACTTCTCGTCGCAGTCCTATAAGGATCTGCCGTCTGTCGGCTCCGTTCAACTGCGGAACCCGCTGACCGGCGCGGAGTACTCCTATACGTTGAAGGGCGGAGGGCGTGGCTTCACTCGTCCCGCGTCGCTTGTCAGCCTCTGGTCTACCGCGCCCTTCTTGCAGAACAACTCCGTGGGCCCGTTCGATCCGAGCCCGTCGGTCGAAGCGCGAATGAAAGTGTTTCAAGCCTCGATTGAGCAGATGCTCTGGCCGGAACGCCGTCGCAACGACGAATTGTTTACGGGACTCAAGATCGAAGGAGCCGGTGTCGGCTGGATTCAGAGGACGTCTGTCGACAGCGACATCCGGATACCGCAAGGCTACTTGCCTGATGGCCTGCGTCCGTTGCTTGGCATCGGCCGGCGGCTCTTCCCATTTTTCTTCCGCAATGGCGAGATCACGGTCGGCCCGATTCCCAAGGGCACGCCGGTGAGCCTCGTGACGAGCATGGATGTCCTTGGCGCCGACAAGCAGGGTGAGGAACGGAAGGCTCATCGCGAGTTGCTGCTCAGGCTGATCAAGCAGATCAACACGGAAATCAAACGGGGCAACAACCCGTTCGCCGACCGTAACGTCATGGACACGATGCTTCAGATGAGCAACTGCCCTGACTACGTGATCAACAAGGGCCATTACTTCGGAACGAATCTCTTCACCGAAGAGCCCGGCCTGAGCGACGCAGAAAAACGAGATCTCATCGGGTTCCTGAAGACCATGTAGCTCGGAGGCTCAGAGTGGGGACAGGAACAATCACACCAAGGCCCGCCACCTACGACGCGGACTATATCGTCGTGGGCTCGGGCGCGGGAGGCGGGACTGTGGCGGCGCGCCTTGCCGAGTCTGGTTTCAGTGTGCTTCTGCTCGAGGCCGGTGGTGATCCACGGAAGACTGTCGGGTCCACGCCTCAGACACCGGGCATCAACAGCCTGCCCGATGACTACGACGTGCCGGGGTTCCACGCGCTCTCGGCCGAGAACGACGGCATCCGCTGGGACTTCTTCGTCAGGCACTATGAGGATCAAACCAGGCAGGAGAAGGACCTCAAGTACCGGAGCACGGTCGACGGCAAACCGGTGAACGGTGTTTTGTATCCGAGGGCCGGCACGCTCGGTGGCTGCACCGCGCACAACGCGATGATCCTGGTCTACCCGCACAATGCCGACTGGAATCAGCTTGCGGATCTGACCGGCGACCCGACCTGGCGCGCGGAGAACATGCGCTCGTACTTCGAGCGCCTCGAGCGCTGTGAGCATCGGTCGGACGAGCCGAAGGACAGCCGTCCCGGTCACAACCCGAGCCGCCATGGGTGGTCTGGCTGGCTGCAGACCGAGATCGCGATGGCGCTCGACGTGTTCAAAGACAGTAACTTTCGCAAGATGTTTGTCGATACGGCGAAGACAGTGCTGCGCAGTCCCGAGGTGGCCGTCACCGACGAGGACCGGCGCGCGCGTCTCGACAGCCTGCTCGATCCCAACGACTGGCGTGTCGTCACCGAAGATGCCATCGGGCTTCGCTACACACCTCTCACGACGAAAGACCATCGGCGCGCCGGCACGCGTGAGCGGGTGCTGGAGGTCGCGAATCGTCCTCAGAGCACGCTCAAAATTCAGATGCATGCACTCGTGACGCGGGTGCTGCTCGATAACGAGAAGCGAGCCATCGGCGTCGAGTATCAAAGCGGCGACCGTCTGTACGGTGCGCACCCGCGACAGAACACCGCGGCGGGCAAGACCAGGCAGGTGTTTGCCGCCAGGGAAGTGATCCTCGCAGGCGGTGCGTTCAACACGCCGCAGCTGTTGATGCTCTCCGGTATCGGACCTCGTGAGGTCATCGAGAAGCAGGGGCTCACCTGTGTCGAAGAGCTCTCCGGTGTCGGCAAGAATCTTCAGGATCGATATGAAGTCGCTGTCGTCAACCGGATGAAGTTTCCGGTGTGGAAGGCGCTCGAGGGGGCGACGTTCACGCGCGCGGATCCGCAGTACAAAGACTGGGCCGACCACAAGAACGGCATCTACGACTCCAACGGCGCGGTGTTGTCTGTCATCGCGCGATCCGGGCCGGCTGCGTTCTCCCCAGACTTGTTCCTCTATTCGGTGATCGGTCGATTCGAAGGGTACTTCCCGGGCTACTCGTCGCTTCTTGCGCAAAACCCAAACTGCCTCACGTGGATCGTCCTGAAAGGGCATACGAACAACACGGGCGGGGAGGTCACGCTCGCGTCGAAGGATCCACGCGTGCCGCCGTCGATCAACTTCCATTACTTCGACGAGGGCACCGACACCCGCAAGCAGGACCTGAAGGCGGTTGCGGCTGGTGTCGCGCTCGCGCGCAAGCTTGCAGCCGGATTGAAGAAGGACGGGATGATTGAGAAAGAGGAGACCCCGGGGGACGATGTCACTGATGACAAGCTGCTGGAGTTCATCAAGAACCAGGCGTGGGGACATCACGCGTCGGGCACTTGTCGCATCGGCCGGCGCGAGGATGGCGGCGTGCTCTCGACCAATTTCGAAGTGCACGGCATCAAAGGCCTGCGCGTCGTGGACGCGTCTGTCTTCCCACGTATTCCAGGGTTCTTCCTCGCGAGCGCGGTGTTCATGATCGGGGAGAAGGCGGCTGATGTGATTGCCGCCACTGCACGGCAGACCGCTGCACTCGGCCCGGTCAAGCCATCCGTGCCCTGATGCATTCTGGGGACCAGGCAGCACTGACAAGTTGATGGGGCGGCTCGGCCGCCTGTTCCTGACCGGCCGCTCGAATCACTACATCGAGTTCAGTGGAAAGTTCTAACGAAGGAGAAACAGAAACATGCGTCGAACTGTGCTGACGGGTGTCTATGCCTTGATCGCGATCCTTGGTTGCTCATTGCAGGCGGCCGATCGGACGGAGATCACGTTTGCCGATGCGCGAATCTTTCCAGAGAGCCTGACGTCAACCAAAGACGGCACGCTGTTCTTCGGCAGCCTTGGACAGGACAGCGTCTATCGCGCGACGTCCAGGTCCTCGAAGGCCGAGGTCTGGATCCAGCCGAAGTCGAACGGCCTGTCCACGGTGCTCGGTGTGCTGGCTGACGAGGACTCCAGCACGTTGTGGGTCTGTGCGTCGGCCACCGGTGGACGCAACGGCGCGCCTGTTGTCGGCGAGACCGCACTCAAAGCATTCAACCTGAAGACCGCCGCATTCAAGGCGAGCTACGTGTTCCCGAACAACGGCCTGTGCAACGACATCGCCGTTGCGAAGGACGGAACCGTCTACGCGAGCGACACCACGCAGGGACGCGTTCTACGGCTCAAGAAGGGTGCGAACGCGCTCGACGTCTGGGCTTCTGATCCGATGCTGCTCGCCACGGCCGATGGCGTCGCGCTGCTGGCCGATGGTCACCTCTACGTGAACTCGGTGGGTCAGGGCACGCTGCTGCGCATTCCGGTCACGGCTGATGGATCGGCCGGACCGATCGTGAAGCTCGAACCGTCGCGGCCGTTGCAGGGGCCCGACGGCATGCGCACGGTGGGTCGTATGACGATGCTGCTCGTGGAAGGTGGGCGATTGGACGAGGTCACCATCAATGGTGACAAGGCCGACGTGAAGGTGCTGAAAGAAGGGCTGACGGGAATCACCGCGGTGACGCTGGCCGAGGGCACCGCGTACGTCGCGGAGGCCAAGCTCAACCTCCGCAACGACGCGACCAAGGATCCCGGTCCGTTCCGCGCGATCGGCGTGCCGTACAAGGCGCCGAAGTAGTTCGCGCCGCGACAGCCGAGTTCAGGAAAGACTCAGTGCTGCGCCGGCGCGGCGGCCGCGGGCGGCAGAGTCCTCGACGTGCAGCCGTCGCACGGCGCAAACGGCGTCAGGAAGAAATTGTTGGGATCGGCGACGAGCGCACCCTTCAAGTTGGGAGGAATCGGCACAGCGGTTCCTCCCTGCGAGACCACCGCGAGGCCTGCGCGCTTCATCGTATCGACCATCGCGTCGAGGTTCTGCGCGCGCAACTGCAGCCGGGCCGCACCGCGATCCTGGATGCGCATCTTCAACGGTGTACGGTCGACGCCCTTGAACTCCACGAATTCAATCCACAACGGTGACCCCGGCGCCTGCACACGGCTGCGACGGACTTCGGCCTTAGACAGTCCAGTCAACGCACGCGTGGCTTTGTCCGCAGCGAACCCCGTCTCGCCTTCGAGCGTGAATCCGAGCACATCGCGATACACCTTCGTCGTGCGCTCCATGTCGTTGACGCTGATCGACAGGCGAATGTCGACGATGTTGTTGGTGGACGCGGCCGCACTGTCAGGCAGTGAAGCGGGCTGCCTGATCTCGATGAAGCGCTTGTCGATGTCGTTGATCAGGATCGCGCGCGAGCCATCCGCCATCGTCACCGGCTTGCCGCCCGGCGTCACGATTGGAGCGTTCGCTTTGGTGACGCCGGCGAGCGCCGCATCGATGTCGCGGACGACGAGCACAAGCGTGGCAGTGCCCGGGTCCTGGATTCGCAGTTGATGCGTCTGGTGCGGAACGTTCTGGACCTCCATGACCTCGACGCTCAGCCTGGTGCCGGGCACGCGCGCCGACTGGTGGCGTTCCTTTGCGTCGGGGATGTCAAACATCGCGAAGAGCTGCGGGTTGGAACGGTTGTAAGGACGCTCACCGGTCTCGGGGATCGCCGGGACCTCCATGCCGAATGCGTCGTGATAGAAGGCGAGAGAGCGATCCATGTTCTCGACGAAGGACGTGAACGTGCCGGTGCCGATGACGGCCCCCGGTGCCGTTGCCTGCCCGTGGGCCGTGGCGTTTCCAAGCGCGAACAGACCGCACGCCGTGCCCGCAACCAGTCCTCGCCTGACGAATCGAACCATGTGTCCTCCAGCCGGTCGTCCGGCCATGTGCAGCTCACGATACTCGGTCCGGGCTCCGGCGCGTCAATCACCTAGACAGGCAAAGGGGGACAAGGCGCCCGAGTAGCGCGAATCAGTGCGCTGGCCCTTGGGCCTACGTAGATTCACGTAGGATTCCACAAGCGGCCTGTCCGCGGCATTCCGTGGCATTCCGTGGCCGCCATGCGGTTGTCACATCCTCGCTTCGGGCTATCATCTCTTTTTCTGTGAGATCGAACCTGGTCACAGATTGTTCACTTCTCATGTATCGGACTCAAAGTTGCAGAAGTTCTAGACCAAATCGGTGCAGCCTTGGCGAGCGGCACCTATCCAGAGGCAATCAAAGTGTCAGAACTACGAGAGGCGGCTATTCGCAGAGCCTCCGGCCGTCCATCGCTCGTTGAGAGCATGGCGACTCGGATGTTCATGCGCAATCCCATCGCGCAACCGGCGAGTGTGACCGTCAAGGAGACGAAACGGCCAGGTACTGAGGACTCTTTCGTTCTGCTTCGCGTCGTGGCGGAGTCGCTGCCGAACGGCGTGCTCGTCGTCGATCCCGACGGGTCGATCGTTCTGGCTAATCAGCAGATCGAGCGCCAATTCGATTACAGCCGGAACGATTTGCTCGGGCAGTCGGTGAACGTTCTGATGCCGGCGGCCAGACTCACCGAGCAGAGTCAGGCCATCAGTCTCGATCACAACCTGTCAGGGCGTCGTCGTGACGGCCGCGAGTTTCCGATTGAGGTCACGCTCAATCC
>Ga0070674_100000136_pt1 | contig 33863 bp, 26 predicted proteins | sample KBSM33metaG_FD_65344 | JGI IMG/M metagenome (GOLD analysis project Ga0070674, IMG submission 65344) | Miscanthus rhizosphere microbial communities from Kellogg Biological Station, Michigan, USA - KBS M3-3 metaG | ecosystem: Host-associated > Plants > Roots > Rhizosphere > Soil ... | reverse complement strand
CGCTCGAAGGCAATCTCGAAGGCGATTCGCCCGATCGAGAAGCGACGGTTTACCTTCCCCCGACCTATACAAGCGATCAGTCCCGGCGCTTCCCTGTCATCTACCTGCTGCACGGATACGGCGGACGAGAAGACACGTTCACCGAGCGGCTGGCCAGCCTGCAACAGAGCAGCGACACGCTGGCGGCGGCTCAAGGCTTCAGTTCCGCGATCGTCGTCACACCGAGTGCCTACACGCTCCACAAGGGCAGCATGTATTCGAACTCACCGACGACCGGCGATTGGGAGCGCTTCGTTGCCGACGATCTCGTCGCATATATGGACAGTCACTACCGCACGCTCGCCAATCGCATGAGCCGTGGGCTGGCGGGACATTCGATGGGCGGTTATGGTGCGCTTCGCATCGGCATGAAGCGGCCGGATGTCTTCTTCAGCCTCTATCTCATGAGCTCGTGCTGCCTGGCGGCGAACCGCAATCCGAATCCGGAGTCGATGGCGGCGTCTGAAGCGATTCAGACGCGCGAACAGGCCGTAGAGGCGGCCAGCGGTCGCGGCTTCGGTCCATCGGTCAACCTGGCGTCGGCAGCCGCGTGGTCACCCAATCCGAAGAACCCTCCGCTCTTTCTCGACCTTCCGATCAAAGACGGCAAGGTTCGCGCGGACATCGTCGCGAAATGGGTCGCCAACTCACCGCTCGAGATGCTCGAGCAGCACGCCGACAACCTCAGAAAGTATTACGCGATCGCGATTGAGATCGGGACGTCCGACGGACTGCTGGCCTCGAACAAGCAGCTGCACGAGGCGATGAGGCGTCTGCGAATTCCGCACGACTATGAGGAGTACGACGGCGATCACACCAACAAGGTCCGCGAACGCATCGAGCGGAACGTGCTGCCGTTCTTCTCGAAGAACCTGGCAGCACCGGCGAACCCGACGTCGCCGTTACCGGGGAGCACACACTGAGAGAGGAACCTGCGATGAAGAGACTGGTTGCAATGGCGATAACCGTGTCCGCGGTGTTGATGGCAAGCAGCGCTGCGCGCGCCGACGTCACGCTGAACTCGGTCCGCGTGGCCGGCGTGGACACGGTGGCGCTGGCGAAGTTCTATCAATCTGCGTTCGGCATGTATGAGGTCAACCGGATCGACGTGCCTGGCGGACCCGAGATCTTCGTCAACTTCGGCGCCTCAACGGAAGCGGCCAAAGCCAACAAGGGTCTGCCGATCGTCCTCATGCACCGCGACTCGGACGCGGTGAAGGATCCGATTGCGCACGTGATCCTGAACGTGACCGACATGACGGCAACCGTTGCGGCGCTCAAAGCCGCTGGCGGCACAATGGACGGCGAACCGCGCCCCTTTCGCAACACCGGCATCGTCATCGGCATCGCGACCGATCCGGCCGGCAATCGTATCGAGCTGATCCAGCGGGCTGCGACGTCGAGCCGCTAACGGCCCGGGCGGGTTTGAAGACCCGCCTCTACAGAGGAGGAACTGGCGATGAGGATGGGACTCGCGTCGATCGTGCTGGTCGCAACGCTCATCGCCCAGGCTCCGTCGCACGCGGCGGGGACGCGGATCGCGCCGATACCGGAGACCCAGCAAAGCGCCGAACAGAAAGCGCTCGCCGAGCGGTTCGCGTCATCGGCGATGCGCAATGCCGTCGCCACCTACTTGCACCATCCGCTGCTCGCCGAGCACATCCTGCCTTTCGAACACTACGTGTCGAGCGATTCGGGACTGCCGGCGCGCGACCGGTCGCTGCTGATCCTGCGCACCGCGTGGCTGACGCATTCCGAGTATCTCTGGGCGCATCGAGTGGGCGGGGCACGGCAGGCGGGCCTGACGACCGACGAGCTGAGACGCATAGCGGAGGGCCCCGGCGCGAATCGATGGGACAGCTTCGACGCCGCGTTGCTCCGCGCGGCGGATGAACTCCACGTGGACTCGTTTGTGTCTGACGCGACGTGGCAGGCGTTGGGTGCGCGCTACAACACGAACCAACTGGTGGATCTTGTCGATACGGTCGGGACGCTCACGATGCACGCGGGAGCGTTTAATTCTCTCGGCATCGAGCTGGAGCCCGGGCTTCTGCAACGGCCCCCGACCGGGATCCCGTACGCCGTCGCTGCTACCCGGATGAACGTGCGCCTCCTGGGGCGGGAGCCACGCATTCCGCCGCTCGAACCCAGGGACTGGACGCCCGAACAGCGCAAGCGATTCGATCCCAACGGGACCGGTCAGCGTGCCGCGAATGTCTTTGTCACGTTCGTGCGCAATCCGCCGGCAGATCGCCTGCGCGGTCCCATCAACCAGCACATTCTCAATTCCACGACGCTGTCCGTCCGCCAGCGCGAGACGCTGCTGATGCGGATCGGCGTGCTGTGCCGCTCGGAGTACGAGTGGGCGGCGCATTCGAGGCTGGGACGACGTGCGGGGATGACAGACACCGACGTCGCCCGCATCGTGGCCGGACCTGACAGTGGTGGAGGCGATCCGCTCGAGGTCGCTCTGATTCGCGCGACTGACGAACTCTATCGGGACGATCGAGTGTCCGACCAGACGTGGGCCGCGCTCGCACAGGGACTCGACACGAAACAATTGCTCGACGTGCTCATTGCGGTGGGTGGCTACCGGGCCACCTCGATGGCGATCAACAGCGCCGGTGTGCAGCTCGACGCCAACATGGCGGACTTCCGCTTTCCGCCGGAGTTGCGCTAAAAAGCATTAGTGGACATTTCATTCCAGCGAGCAGTCGATCGATATGTGGGCGCACCGATCTGCGCGCTCTTCTCGCTGATCGACGGGCTGTTTCCCCCCGCCAGGCCGACCGCGCCGCCGCGCCGCATCCTCGTCATCCTGCTCTCAGAGATGGGCAGCCTGGTCCTCGCGCACGCGATGTTTGCGCGGCTGAAGAAGAAGTATCCGGGCGCGTCCATTCACGCGCTCGTGTTCGCCAAGAACCGAGAGGTGCTCGATCTGCTCGGCGTCATGCCGCGAGAGAACGTGCTGACGGTCAGCGACCGATCGCTGACAGAGTTCACCGGCGACGCGTTCGACGCCGTGCGCGCGATGCGCAGGCTCGCCTTCGACGTGGTCATCGACTGCGAGTTGTTTGCGCGCGTCAGCAGCATCTTCTCGTTCCTGTCCGGCGCCCCGGTCCGCGTCGGGTTCTTTCGCCACACGCAGGAGGGTCTCTACCGCGGCACGTTCATCAACCGTCAGGTGATGTACAACCCCTACACGCATCTGACGCAACAGTTTGTCGGGCTGGCCGACGCCATCGACTCACGCACGATTCCAGTTGCGAAGGACGCCGTTCTTCCGGCTCTCGATCCGCCGCCGCAACTGCAGTTCCCGGCGGCCGAGTTGGAAGAGGTCTTCGCACGACTGGACGCCGACTTCCCCGCGGTCAAAGGGAAGAGCCTCGTCCTCGTATCGCCGAGCGGTGGCATCCTGCCCATTCGTGCCTGGCCGATCGAGCACTATCGCGCGCTCTGCACCAGTCTCCTGGCCGACGGCCTCGCGGTGGCCGTCATCGGCCTTCAGGGGGACAAGCGATTCGGCGAAGATCTCGTGGCGCACTGCCAGAGCCCGCACTGTGTGGACCTGACCGGTTACACGAAATCAGTCCGCCATCTGCTGGCGCTCTTTCATCGCGCGTCTCTGCTCGTGACCAATGACGGAGGACCGGGCCAGTTCGCCGCCATCACACCGGTGCCTACGATCATCCTGTTCGGGCCGGAGACGCCAGTCCTCTACGGCACGCTGTCGAAGAACTCGCACTGCTTCCATCTCGGTCTCCCGTGTTCGCCATGCCTCACGGCGTACAACCATCGCACCTCGCCGTGCGACGGCGACAACCAGTGCCTCAAGCGCATCACGCCCGAGCAGGTGCTCGCTCGAGCCCGGCAGATGATGACGGCCGAACCCGCATGGCGGACGTGATCGAGACGCGCAGCGCCCGCGGGCTCCGAATCCTGTACGGATTCGCAACCATCCTGGCGCTGTTCACCTACTTCTACAGTCTCGACAGTCAACACATCCCGAAGAACGGCGACGAATATCCCTACGAGCACATCACCCGGATGACCGCGGCGAGCGGTCACTGGCTGCCGCTGCAGTCCGAGTTGCAGGAACTCCGGAACACCAAACCCCCGCTGCTCTTCTGGCAGGGCATCGCCTCCACGCGCTGGGCGGCTGACTGGTCGTTGTGGAACCTGCGCTGGCCGAGCGTGATCTACACGCTCCTGACGGCGGCGATGGTTCTCCTCCTTGGCTGGAGGTTGTCAGGCCGACTCGAAACGGGCTTCGTTGCGCTCCTGACGTTTCTTGCCTTCTTCAGCACATATCGCTACGGACGCCCGTTCCTCACCGACTCGCCGTCTGTCTTCTGGCTCTTCTTGCCGTGCGTCATAGCGCTTGTTGGCCGAGACAAGATTCTCGATTCGCGCGTGGGCGTGCCCTTTCTGCTCGGGACGCTTACCGGGATCGGACTTCTCTATAAGTCGTTCGCGCTGCTGCTGCCGGTTGGTCTCTGGTTCGCGTGGTGTTATCTACGGCGACGCCGCTACGACATCGCAACGTGTTTCGCACGGGATGCCAGCAAGCTCGCAATCCTCGGCATCGTAGCTCTCGCGATCTTCAGCCTGTGGTTTCTCCTCGATCCCAATCCGGGTGCCATCGTGACGGAGTTTGTCCTCGAGGAGAACGCAGGCAAGTTCGCGGCGCAGGACGGCTACATCAGGAACTTCTTCTGGGGCGCCTCGAGCATCTGGCGGCTCGTGGTGTCCTATCCGATCAACGCAGGCCTGCTGATGTTTCCAATCATTGCGCTGTTCGCCATCTCCTTCAGGCGACGCGCGCAACTGAGCGACGACGAACGGCTGCTCTGGATGTGGATTGTCACGCTGTTCGTCGTCTTCAGCTTGCCAAGTCAGCGCGACGAACGCTATCTCCTGCCAGCGATGCCGGCCTTGGCGGTACTGGCCGCGCTCAACTGGGAGCGCATCAGCAGGCACGCGTTCGCTGCGAGCCTGGTCGCGACGGGCATCGCCACGTTCGCGCTCGGGTACCTCTCTTTGCGACTCGAGCAGAGCGTATCGGAGGGCCAGCTGTATCCCCGTGGTTACTGGGTGCTCCTGACGGCGACGCTTATCGTCATCGCGATCGCACTCGCGATATCCAGGCTGACGCGGCCGCTCGTAAACACCGCCGTGCTCCTGGGGCTCCTCAGCTTCGCAGCTTTCTTCCGTCCGTTCGATGAAGAGCGCGGGACGTATAGCCCGAATGTCCAGGCACTCGTGAGAGGCCGGACGGTGTGGGTGCCGACGAACTTCGCGGCGCGTGAGGAAGGCCATCGCTTTCTCCTCCCGGGAGCGGACGTGCAGGGCTATCCCCTTGCGTCGAATCTGACCGCGGCTGAACTCGCAGCGCAGTATCCACTTTTCGCGATCCGCCTTCCGATGAACGCACCCGACGTCACCGTAGGCAAGGTGCTCGGACAGCGCCTCGACATCGCGACACGGCAGACGTCAGGTCAGATCGTCGAGATGTTGCGCGGCAGGGTCTTCGAGCTCCTCTTCGTCAGGGAACTCCTCGTTGACGTGGCGAGCCTGCCGGCGAACCAGCCGAGCGAGACAAGGGAGTAAATCGGATCGAGCAGGTAGTCCCAGTAGTTGGTCGATTCGAGCAGTCGCAGCTGAAACGCACCAGCCGAGAGCAGCAGCACGAATCCGAAGCGATTCCCCCGCCAGATTAACCACGCCGTCAGCACGCCGATGACGATGAAGAGCGGGCTGATGGACCAGCCCCATTCGTACGGATCGACGCTGCCCAGCCCGAGCGCCATCGGATACAGCGTGAGACCGCCGATGGCACCAAAGCCCAGCGCCGCGGTCCACTCTTGTTCCGAAAAGGGTGAACCTTCGAAGAGATGTTCCCAGACGATGAGAGCCAGCATCACGGTCAGCGGAATGCTGAAGTTCGCATTGAGCCCGGCGACCCAGCGCGCGACCACAAGCCCCTGAACGGGCGCGAGTATGACGGCGGCGGCGATCGCGCTGGTAACAGCCAGCAGCATCCAGCCGCGCAATGGCACTTTCAGAAATCTCGCGGCACGCAGAAGGCACCACACCAGTCCGAGCCAGGGACAAATCGCGGAACACACCTCGACGAGGATCGTGTGGCTCATTGGCTTGACCTGCCTCGCCATCCGTCAAGCCACGGGATGTTGAAGACGACATGCCTGATCGCCGCGCGCTTCCAGGTGTAGACCAGGTGCAGATCGCCGTTCGAGGCCTGCATCAGAAACGGATAGGAGAAGTCGGCGCCAGGTTCTTCTGCAACCGTGGCGATACGCGCCCACGTCTGCCCTTCGTCCGTCGACAAGGCGAGCCGTAGGTTCTCGCGTCCGGTCTTCGAGTCGTTAAACGCAAGCAGCAAGCGTCCATCACTCAAGCGAATGGCGCCGAGTCCGGCATCAGGGTTTGGCAGGTCCAGCGAATGAGGCGTCGACCACGTCTTGCCCCCATCGTCCGTGCGTGCGATGGATACAGTTTTTGCCGTGTCGTCGTTGCGCAGCACCGCCAGTGCCGCGTTTAGGCCCAGCGGGGTCAATGCCGGTTGATAGCCGAACCACCCAGCGCTCACGCGTGTCTTCGAGGCGCGGACACCATCTTGCGTCTCTTCAAGCCACAACACTTCCGGAAAGGTGCTCACCAGCTCGTGGTAAATCGGAACCGCCCATTGGCCGTAGATGAGCGCGGAGGGAGCGTTCTTCACCAGTTCAGCGAGATTGAAGAACGGGCTGAGCGTGAGCCGCTGGCCTGGCGTCCACGTCGCTCCCCCGTCAGCAGACGAGGTGAGATTGAGCGAACTGCCGGACCAGCCCCCGATCGACACCGTCACGTAGAGCAGCGACAGTCGGCCGGCGCCGTCGGCAAAGATCACCGCGTTGCCGACCTTCTTGACATACCGATTCAGATCGCGCGCCGCAGACTCGCGTGTGACGATGGCGCGTGGAGCCGACCAGCGAGTGTCGCCAAACGCCCGTGTGGAGAGGTAGATCGCAACGTCGCCGGCACCCTCGCGCGTGCCGGCGTACCACGTCGCCGCCAGTCTGCCGTCTGGCAGCTCGCAAATCGATGCCACGTGCGACATGGCATAGGGCGAGTCAGGGTTGACGACTTCCTCGAAGAAGAACGGGCGGGTGCTCGCGGGTGATGCCGGTTCCGGGGTAAGAAAACCCGAGGGGCGACTACCGGCTTCGAACACGATCCAGCCGTTCAACACCACGGCCAGCAGAATCCCGACGGCTCGCAGCCAGAATGATCGCCTCAATCCGGTGATAATAGCCGAGGTTCCGTGACGGCACGAACCACCCCCCCACGATGATTGGCAGCTCATTCGGGCACTACAAAATCGAGTCGCAACTCGGAGCCGGCGGCATGGGCGTCGTCTACCGGGCCTACGACACGAGGCTGAGGCGTCGGGTCGCCATCAAATTCCTGAAGGGCGCGCACGACGACGAGAATCGTGCGCGGCTCCTGAAAGAGGCGCGCGCAGCCTCGGCGCTGAATCATCCCAACATCTGCACGATCCACGAGGTCGAGGAAATCGACGACCAGACGTGCATCGTCATGGAATACGTGCAGGGCGTGCAGCTCGAGTCGATGATCGTGCCGGGCGGGCTGCCCACTGACACGTTCTTCCGTTACGCCGTGCAGGTCGCAGATGCGCTGATGCATGCGCACGATCGCGGCATCATCCATCGCGATCTGAAGAGCGCGAACGTCATCGTCGGCACAGACGGGCGTCTGAAGGTGCTCGACTTCGGCCTCGCGCATCGCCTTCCGGAATACGAGACCGACAACGCCACGCAGTCGGTGTCGCTGCTCGCGGAACCGGAGACGGTCGCCGGCACGCTTGCCTACATCGCGCCGGAGACGCTGAACACCGGACAGTCGGATGCGCGCAGCGACGTGTGGTCGCTTGGCGTGTTGTTCTACGAGATGACGTCGGGGCGCCAGCCGTACCAGGGAATCAAGGGGCTGGAGCTCATCTCGAAAGTGATGGACGACCGCCCAGTGCCGCAGTTGAGCGCATTGGTGCCAGGCTCGCTGCGTTCGATCGCTCACCGCTGCCTCGAAAAGGACCCTGCGCGCCGATATCAGAATTCGCGCGAAGTGTTTACAGCACTCGGGGCGGCGCAGACGGCACCGGCGTGGTCTGCACTCACGAAGATTGCCGTCGGTATCGCGGTGCTCCTGGTCGCGGCGATCGGCGGCGGTCTCCTCTATCGGCAACTCGCGCCGGGCGAACCGGTCGCGACGACTCCCGGCCGGCCGGTTCCTTCGTCAGTCACGGCGCGGCGCGCCGTTGCTGTCCTTGGTTTCAAGAACCTGTCGGGAGAAGCGTCGGTCGCGTGGCTCTCGACCGCTCTGTCCGAGATGCTGACCACCGAGCTGGCGGCGGGAGAACAGCTGCGAACGATCCCGGGCGAGAACGTCGCGCGCATGAAGACCGACCTCTCGCTCGCCGATGCCGATAGCTTTGCATCCGACACGCTGACGCGGATCAACACGAGCCTCGGCAGCGACATCGTCGTCTTCGGGTCGTACGCCGTGATTGGCGACGCGATCCGGTTCGACGTGCGCATGCAGGACGCACGCGCCGGCGAGACCGTTGCGGCTGTTGCGGAGACCGGTCGTGAGAACCAGCTCTTCGAGATCGTCGCGCGAATCGGATCCCGCCTGCGCAATCGGCTCGGGGTTACCGATCTCTCGCCGTCCCAGGTCGCGAGCGTTCAGGCGTCGCTGCCATCGAACCCGGCGGCGGCACGACTGTATGCCGAGGGTCTCGGGCAGTTGCGCCTCTACGACGCACAGTCGGCGCGTCGCTCGCTCGAACAGGCCGTGAACGCCGATCCGCAGAGTCCGCTCGCGCACTCCGCGCTTGCGCTGGCGTGGTCTGCACTCGGCTACGACGAACGCGCACAACAATCTGCAAAACGGGCATACGAGTTGTCGGCCAGCCTGGCGCGCGAGGATCGCATGTGGGTCGAAGGGCGTTACCACGACGCGATGAACGAGCACGAGGAGGCGATCAAGACGTACCAGGCGCTCTACAGCTTCTTCCCCGACAACCTGGAGTACGGGCTCCAACTCGTCGCCGCGCAAGAGGCCGCCGGCAAAGGGCAGGACGCGCTCGGCACGATCGAGTCGTTACGCCGCCTTGCGCCACCGGTCAGGGATGATCCACGCATCGACCGCGCCGAGGCCTCTGCCGCCGCCTCACTGTCCGACTACAAGCGGCAGCAGGCTGCCGCCGCTCGCGCAGTAGGAAAGGGGCGACAGCAGGGAGCACGGCTCCTCGTTGCGAGCGCGCTCCTGACGGAGGGCAACGCCTGGCAGGAATTAGGCGACAGGCCAAAGGCGATTGCGGCGGCCGAAGAGGCGCGGGAGATTTACGCAGCGGCGGGCGATCGCGGCGGTGAGAGCCGCGCGCTTCGCGCCGCCGGCATCTCTCTCCGTTCGCAGGGAGATCTCGCGGCTGCCAGTCGCATGTACGAGCGCGGCCTTGCGATCGCGCGGGAGATCGGCGACCAGAGCACGACGGCGGGCTTGCTGAACAACATCGCGAACGTGCTCAGGCAACAAGGTTCGCTCGCTGCTGCGCTGAAGACGTATCAGGAATCGCTCGCCATCTCGCGCGAGATCGGCGATCGAAGCGCCGTGGCCCTCACCCTGAACAACATGGCGATCGGTCTTCGTGTGCAGGGCGATCTCGCCGGCGCGAAGAAGTACTACGAGGAGGCGCTCGCGATTCGGCGGGTCACCGGCGAAAAGGCCGGCATGGCGGCGACGTTGAACAATCTTGCCAACCTCATGTCAGACCAGGGCGATTTGAGTGGGGCGATGAAGCTGTACGAAGAGACCAGGCAAACAGCCGAGGAGATCGGCGACAAGCGCAGCGTCGCGATGGCCTGGTACAACGTGGGCGAGATGCAGCGGCTGCAAGGCAACCTGTCGGGTTCGCGTACGTCGTACGACCAGGCGCTGACACTTCGACGCTCGATCGAAGACAAGAGCGCGGTTGCGCGAACGCTCGCAAGCATGGGGCTGGTCCAGACCGCGCAGGCACGTCTGCCCGAGGCGAGGAAGACGTATGAAGAAGCGCTCACCCTGCTCGAGAGCGTCGGCGAGAAGCAGGGCATCGCTCGCGTGCACAACTTCATCGGCACGCTAAGCCTCCATGAGGGTCGCGCTGCCGACGGACAGAAGCTGCTCCGTCAGGCAGCTGCGGAGTTCCGCGAGCTGAAAGCCGCTGATGAACAAGCCGCGTCGCTCGCCGTGCTCGCGACGGCGCTGCTCGCCGAGGGCAAGACCCAGGAAGCCGAGAAGACGATCCAGGACGCGTTGCGACTGGTCGCGACAACGAGCAATCGCCAATGGCACCTCGAGGTCGGCATCGCTGCGGCTCGCGTCGAGGCCGCGACTGGCAAGCGCGCTGCGGCCGCAACCAGACTGCGCAAGATTCGCGACGATGCGAAAGGGTTCATGGCGGTCGAGCTCGATGCGGAGATGACACTGGGCGAAGTCGAGATCGCATCGGGTCAGGTGGCCGAGGGCCGCGCACGACTCGAGTCCGTCGAGCGACAGGCGCGATCGAAGAACTTGCTGTTGATCGCCAATCAGGCCGCGGCCGCCCGCCGCTGAGCCCGTCTCGCGACTATCACTGCACGGCGGGTTCGATCTTGCGCTCCACCACAGCGGTTGCCCGCGTGCGCATCACCCGCCGGTACCACCACGCGGTCAGGAGAGGCGTCAGGATCGCCGTCACGATCACCGACGCGGTGACCTGGACCGTCGCGGCCGCGGCTACGGGCGCAAACGACGTGTCGGCCAACGCCACCGCCTGCGGAACCGCCGCCGAGTTGCCGGCCGTGCTCGAGGCCGCTGCGCCAGCAACGCCGGACCCGCCAAGCAGCCGATCCATCGCAATACACACCGCACCCGTCACGATCACGACCGTCACACCAAGCACCACGCCTGGAAGGCCCGCGGTGACCACCGACTTCAGGTTGATGGTTTGTCCGAGCGTGAACGCCATGAACGGCACGATGATGGGCTCGTGCGACGCGAAGAACTCTTTCAGCTCCTCATCAAGGTTGCCGAGAATCGCGCCGACCGCAATTGGCGCAATCACGGACACCATCGTGAGCCAGGGAATGACTGCCAGTCCGGTTCCCACGAAGATCAGCATCGTCAGGAACGGACCGGTTTCGATGCTCTGGACGACGTAGGTGCCGGAATCTTCCTTGTCGCCCATCACGCCGGTCAGTGCCAGGAACATGCCGCCGTTGGTGTCGCTCATCGCGACCATCACGGCGAGGGTGCTCAATCCGAGAATACTGCCCTCGAACAGGTGAGCGACGGCAAGCGCGAAGAGCGTGGCAATGCCGACCTTGGCCGTGAGAAGACCGAATCCGCGCAGCAGCATCCGCGGCGCGGCACGGACGGTCATTTTCGTGCCGACCGTGAAGAGGTACATCCCGAGGACTGTGGGATAGCCGACTCCGCTCAGCGCCTGCGTGAACCCGCCAATCTGCAGCAACCTCGGGAAGAAGGTGTTGATGACCATGCCGATGAAGAGCGGCACGACCATCAGCCCACCGGGCACGCGATTCACGAATCGGTAGATCTTCATAGTCGCGTAGACTCTCTCCCGAGACACACCCCGAATTCAACATGAGTTCACAACCAACCGTCCTCGTCACCCGCAAGCTTCCCGAAGCCGTTGAGGCTCGTCTGCGTCGCGATTACGACGCGCGCCTGAACCCTGATGATCGGCTCTACTCGCACGACGAGCTCATCGAACGGTCGCGTGGCGCTCAGGCGATCCTGCCGTGTCACACCGAGCACTTCACCGCGCAGGTTCTCGAGCGCCTGCCCGTGGACGTCAGGATCATCGCCAATTTCTCAGTCGGCTACGACCACGTCGACGTGAAGGCGGCGCGCGCCAGAGGAATAGTGGTAACGAACACGCCTGACGTGCTGTCCGATGCGACCGCCGAGCTCACCATGATGTTGATGATCGGCGCCGCCCGCCGTGCCGGCGAGGGCGAGAAACTAGTGCGCGAGCGCCTCTGGAAAGACTGGAGCCCTGCGTTCATGGTCGGCACGCAGGTCACGGGCAAGCGGCTGGGCATCCTCGGGATGGGTCGCGTGGGTCGCGTGGTGGCGCGGCGGGCGCGCGGCTTCGACATGCGGATTCACTATCACGACCTCCGCAGGCTCGAAGGCCCAGACGAGGGCGTCTATCACCCGACGCTCGAGGACATGCTGCCGCATTGCGACTTCCTCAGCCTGCACTGCAACGTCACACCCGAGACACGAGGGGTGATGGACGATCGACGCTTCGCGTTGCTGCCGGACGGCGCCATCCTCATCAATGCCGCCCGCGGCGCGCTCGTGGACGATGACGCCCTCGTGAATGCGCTGAAGTCTGGAAAGTTACGCGCGGCTGGGATCGACGCCTACAACAACGAGCCCAACATCGATCCGCGATTGACCGCATTGCCCAACACGTTCCTCATGCCGCACATCGGCAGCGCGACGCGCGAGACGCGTGATGCGATGGGGTTTCGAGCGCTCGACAATCTCGACGCGTTCTTCGCGGGCCGCGAGCCGGGGGACCGGGTCGCGTAGTACGCGCCCAATAAAAAAGGGCGGGTCTAAAGACCCGCCCCTACATTGCCAATTCCCAACCCCCAACCTCCAACTCCCAACCTTGGGAGTTGGGAGTTGGCGTCTTGGGAGTTAACGTCGTTTAGTAATTGACCGTGAAGTTCAAACGCACGAACCGCGCGGCATAGATGCTCGACGGCGTGCCCCAACCGCTCGGGCGTGGCGCGTTGTCAGTGCCGTAGATGTAGGTCGTGTTGAAGCCTGTCGCGTAGCTCGTGTTGAACAGGTTGTTCACGTCCACACCGATGTCAGTACGCGTCCGACCGAATCGGACAATCTTCGCAAAGCGCATATCGACCTGCGTGCGGCGTTCGTCCGCATAGATACGCGTGTCGTTGTGCACGAGCGGAATGGTCGTCGTTCCGGTCGCCGTCGCGCCGGCCGGCAGATGACCGAGCGCCGCCGTGATCACCGAGTTCGGGACTTGCCAGTTCGCCGACGTGGCCGGCGTTCCGCCAAGCAGCATCGACGGCTGCGAACGCACAACCGTGCTGACCAGCACGTCGATCTTCGGGATCGTGTAGCTGGCCAGGCCGCGCAGCGTTGTCTGCCACGGCTCGATGTCGTCGCAGCCGCGCGTATCGGGACCGCGAATGACGCCAGTGGCCGCATTCACCTGGTTGTAGAGCCCGTCCACGTCGCAGGTGTTGACGTGAGCGCGACCCGTGGTCGTGCCGATCTGCGCCGTGAGCCCGCTCCGGAACCGCGCGTTCACGGTGACGTCGAAACCGTCCCATGTGCTCGACCGCTCTGCGCCCAGGTCCGATTCCTTCATCAGGAAGCGCTGCGGAGCGACGTTGTTCGCTGCCGTCGTCGGCGTGTAGACCGTCACTGGATAGCCACCGCCGCCGGGCAGACGTGCGTCCTGCGGTGCCGTCAGCGTGTAGGTCTCGTAGTAGGAGTTGATGTTGCCGCGACGGGTCAGGTCGTCGGTGACGAAGAAGCCGCTGAACGACCGATGGGTCGCGCTGAACTCCGCCGACACGCGCGGCACCAGTTCCTGCTGCACCGTGACGGTGTACTGCGTGTCACCCGGTCGCACACCCCATCCGCTCAGCACGCCAGGATCCACGATCGTCGCGGCGCCCAGCTTGCCGAAGTTCGGAGCGGTGCCGGTCGCGGCCGCGCACGTGTCGGCCTGTCCAGTCGCCGGGCCCTGGGCCGCGGGATTGAGCAGATCGCAATCGACGACCAGGTTGCGATTGAGGTCGGTCCATCCACGGTTCTGGACGTTGCGCACGACCGTCGCGCCGGGGTTCGTTGCCGTATACGGTGAATCGTTGGCCGCGTACGCCAGGTACTTTCCGAAATTGAACTTCACCGCTGTCTTGCCCGTACCGAAGACGTCGTATGCGACACCAACTCGTGGCGTGAAGTCGTTGTACGCATCGACTCCCGGCGTGCGCTCGATCGTAATCGGCTGCGGATTCAGAAACGAGGTGTTCGTCGTGCCGTTCAACTCGGACGGCGCATAGCTCGATGCGTGGTCCCACCGAAGTGCACCCTGCAGTGTCAGACGGCTGCGCGTCCAGCTGTCCTGGATGAAGGCGCTGTTGGTCTTCGTGATCGTGCGGCGGCCGAAGTCCGGCAGATAGTAGCTGACGGCGTTCGGGACTCCCTGATTGAAGCGATAGCCAAGCTGTGTCCCGTTCGCGACGTCCTTGTCGAGCAGGTCGAGCTTGCGGTACTGATACCCGACCTTGATGCTGTTGGCACCCGTCACGTACGACGCCGATGAGAGGATGTCATCCGTCTTGCCAGTTGCGGGGCCCCAGCTTTCCACGCCGCGGTAACGGTAGTTCGCCACCGGTGCATACTGCAGGCCGGTCAGCGCGTTCACCGCGTTCGACTGCTCGGTCACCGGGATCAAGTTGGTGTTCGCGTCAGGCGCCGGGTGACCAAAGATCGGCTGATAGCGGAACGCGGTGTAGCCAGCCTCGAACAACAACTGGTTGTTCGCGGCCATCGTCCATGTCCCCTGGTTCACGTAGAACGGCACGTCGAAGTAGCCGCGGCCCGCAGTGGATGTAGCTTCCGGCGACATCTGCGTTGGCGCCTGGTTGTTGCCGAGGCCGATCCAGTCGTCCCCCCGCTTGTGACAACCGTCCTCCCCGACACCGAGCGGCGTGCCTTCGCAGCGGTGCTGATACTCAGAGTTGACGCGGACCCGGTGCTTGCCAAACTGCCCCGTCATGCGTCCGATCCACATCGTGCGGTCCTGCACCAGACGCGCCTCGATCGGAGAACCAACCCAATCCCATCGAGCAGGGTTACCGGCGTTCGCGTTTGCCAGGATGCCGTCCATCGGCACCGAGGTGCTCAGGTCGCGATAGCTGCCGTAGAACCAGAGTCGATCGCGCTTGATCGGACCACCGTACGACGCACTCCAGTCGTACGCGGAGATGACGCCGGGGTTTACCCGCAGGTTCGGGTTGAGCGCTTGCGTTTCCGCGCTCAGGTTCTCACCGCTCGACCACCCGCCGGCGTTGCTGAAGAAGCCGGTGCCGGCGAACTGATTACCGCCCGAGCGCGGGATGATGTTCATCACCGGCCCGCCGATGTCGCTCTCTCCGAGGCCGCCACCGACGGTAATCGCGATTTCCTCGGTGTTCACCGTGTCGTAGACATACGACGAAAAGCCGCCGCTGCGCGCCGCCGTCAACGGGAAGCCGTTGATGGCATAGCGTCCCTCACCAGCAACCGATGTCGAGTTGATCGTGCTCGAGCGTGCGTTGAACGACGTCATCGTTGGCGAGATCGCCAAGCCAGGGTCGCCGACGAACACGCCGGGAGTGGCATTGAGCAGTGCGCCAGCCGCGCGGGTCGCAGGAATCGTCTCAATCGTGTCGCTGTTGAGGACGACTTCGCGACGAGCGTTCTGCACGTCCACGACGGGCGATTCACCAGTGACCGTGATCGTTTCCTCGACGCCGCCGACTCTCATCTCGACGGGAATGGTCAGCGTCGATGAGCCGAGGAGCTCGATGCCTTCGCGCTTGACGGTGTTGAAACCCGGGAGAGTAAACGTCAGCGCGTACGTGCCCGGTCGCAGATCGACGATGCGGTACTGACCGGTGTCGTCGGTTGTGGCCGAGCGGACTTTCTCGATGAGCGCAGGGCTCGCAGCTTCAACCGTCACGCCTGGCAGCACGCCGCCGGACGCGTCACGAACGGTTCCCGTAAGGGAGGCCTGGGCAAACACGGATGCCGGGAACAAGAGAACAACGAGGAGCGTCAGACACTTCACTACAGTTCGCATACAGCGCGTCTTTCCCTTCAGTGATGGACAAGAACGGCGTCAGGGCCGCGTTGCCACGCCAGACTCCGGCACTACCTAATTAAGGGGCATTGCATACAGGGCGGAGAAAATTATGTGGCGTGTAGCGAAAATGTCAAGGAATTCGTCATGATCTGTGATACGAATGTCCCTCCGCTGCGTCGTCTTGCATGCAGCCACACGCCGCGGCGGTCAAACGGATCCAAAAAGCTGGTCTGATTTCTGCGAGAATCTCGGGCGTTTCGGTACGTCACCCAGCTCGATCCAAAGGGGTGAATTGAGGGACTCTCGAATGTCGAACCTGTCTGAGCTGTTGGCATCCGGCTCTTCCGCTCGCGCGAGCTCCTCTGACGTCGCGTCCCACACGGCACGCGCCCTCTTCAGCCTGCGCGAGTCGCTGATGCGCGGCGAGTTCGCTCCCGGTGAGCGGATGTCTGAACTGCCGCTCGTGGCGCGCCTCGGTGTCTCGCGAACGCCCATTCGGCTCGCGCTCGAGCGGCTCGCGCACATGGGACTGCTCGACATCAGCGCGAGCGGCGGATTCACGGTGCGCGGGTACAGCGCGGCGGAAGCGCTCGACGCGATCGAGATCCGCGGCGTCATCGAAGGCACGGCCGCGCGATTCGCCGCCGAGCGGCTCGTCGACGCATCAGAAGTGGAAGCGTTGCGACGCCTCGGCATCGAGATGGATCGGCTGGAGCGCCTGACGCTCGATTCGTTCGCGCACTATATGGATCTCAACGAGGCCTTCCACCTCGCGATCATCGACCTCGCGAAGAGCGCGATGGTGAAACGCGCATTCGAACAAGCGGTATCGCTGCCGTTTGCGTCGCCAAGCGCGATGGTGTTCCCGAACTCAGGCCTCGCGAATGCCGACGAAGCGCTGGCCATCGCCAAGCAGCATCACCGCAGCATCGTCGATGCGATTCAGGGGAGGCAGGGCACGCGCGCGGAATATCTCGCGCGCGAGCACGCCTTCCTCGGCAAGCGCGTGCTCGCGATGGCGTTGTCCGACAGCGAGACCCTGAGCCGGATCCCTGGCGCATCGCTCATCAATCAGTCCGCGCCGGCAAGAACCTAACTCGACCACTCGCTGGAACAAATGGTGCAAACTGTGTGCACCATGACATGGAAGCACTGCCTGATAGCCGTGAGCGTTCTCGCCGTCTCGAGCGCCGCCTGCGATGATGACGGTCCCACGATGCCCACGGGTCAGACGGTGGTGCTCTATCAGGATACGAACTACCGAGGCGACAGCCGAATCCTGATTGGCAACCAGCCGGACCTGGACGATCTGCCGGGATGCGGCGGTGCGGGCGCTGATTGGGACGACTGCATCTCGTCGATTCGCATTCCAAGCGGCTGGGAGATCACGGTGTTCGAGCACGACGACTATCAGGGAGTGAGCGCGACGTTCTCGTCTGACCTGCCCGACCTCCACCTCCAGATGGGGCCCTGCGGCAACGACTGGGACGACTGTATTTCGTCGATTCAGGTGCGACAGCGCTAGTCTGTTTTCCCGTTCGTGGTGTCTAACCCTGGAATACCTCGGCATGGACTTCACGAACTTCGTTCAGCTAATAGCCATCGGTTTGCAGGCACGCATTCCGATGCACATCACCGGCTTCCCCGGTGTCGGCAAGACCGAATTCACCAAGAGCCTCGAGGCGGGATTCACGCGCGCCGGCGTGAAATGCAGGGTCATCATCCTCGTCGGGTCGATTCGAGAACCGCAGGACTTCGGCGGCTTTCCCGTGTCAACGCCTGATGGCGTTCGCCTGCTGCCGATGGCGTGGGCACGCGACGCGAAGCGCCTTGCCGAAGAGGGCTATCTCGTCATCGTCTTTCTCGACGAACTGACGACCGTGCCCCCGACGACACAGGCAGCGATGCTGAGACTGCTGACGGAGAACGTCTGCGGTGAGCTGCAACTGCCCGACTACGAGCCGGGCAAAGGCGGTGTCGTCTACGTGTGCGCGAGCAACGCCGTCGAATGGGCAGCGGGCGGGCAGGAGATCCAGGCGCCGATGGCGAATCGCCTCTGGCACGGCGAGTTCCCCATGGACCATGAGACGTGGTGCGAGATGATGGTGAGTGACTTCCCCGCCCCCAGCAATCTCCCGGTGCTGCCCGCTGACTATCTGCGAACGCACCATCATCGGCAGCGTGCGTTGATTGCTGCATACGTGAGAGCAGCGGGGCGCGATGCCTGGATGGCACCGCCAGACGACCCTGCGCGGCGCAGCGGTGCCTGGCCTTCAGGTCGCACGTGGTATCTGGCGTCCCGCCTGCTCGCGGCAGTCGAGGCGGTCTCTCCAGGAAATCGTCTGCTGCAGGCCGCTGCTCTTGCCGGACTCGTCGGCGATCAGGCGCTTCCCTTTCTCGAGTATCGCGATACGCTCAATCTGCCGGATCCCGAGGACATCCTGAAGGATCCTCGCAGTCTGGTGCTGCCCGATCGCACAGATCGCGCATACGCCGTGTGCTACTCGCTCGTCGGCGCGGTCCTGAACAACAAGACGCCGGAACGGTGGCAATCTGCGCTGATCGCGCTCGGGGTGGCGTGCCGGAAGAACGCGGACATCCCAACTGCCGCGGCTCGTACGCTGTGTGACAAACGCAATCGCCCTGAAGGCTCGATCAAGTTGCCGGACGAGTGCCGGCCGTTCTATGAATTAATGCAGGCGGCGAAGGTCATTCCGCGAGAGTGATCCGTGCTGGGCAAGCTCACTGAGTTGATTCGCGGGATGGATCGGCGCGGCGGGGGTTACTCGCGCGCGCTCCAGGCCGCGCGCGTGCGCGCGTCGTATCAACGCGCCTATTTTGCGCCGGCGCTCTTCAGCCTGATTCCCGTCAAGACCGATCAAATCGCGAGCATGGCGGTGGACGCGCACTGGCGTCTTTACTACAACGACGCCTGGCTTGCGGCGCACAGTGTCGAAGAGAACGCCGCGGTGCTGATTCACGAGGTCAGTCATCTCCTGCGCGAGCACGAGGCACGCAAGCACGCGGCGGCTGCGAAGAACGCCACGCTCTGGAACACGGCCACTGACTGCGAAATCAACGATGACCTTGTCGCCGAGGGGCTGCCGCTCCCGAACGATCCACCGCTGCCCGGCACGTTTGGGCTGAACACCGGCGAGAACGCGGAGACCTACTACAGCCAATTTGTGAAGGGGTCAGACCCCGACTCGAAATCGCACACGGACTGCGGCTCCGGCGCGCACGGCGAACGCCGGCCATGGGAACTCCCCGCCGACGATGGAGGCGCGGGTGGCGTGCCGGGTGTGGATTCAGTCAAGGCGGAGCTGATACGCCGCGACGCCGCTCAGCGCATCCTCGATCGTTCAGGCGATGCCGGCGATATCCCGATTGGCTGGCGCCGGTGGGCGAACACCGTCCTTGCCCCGAAGGTGGACTACATGGCCACCATCCGCCACGCGGTGCGCAAGGCGCTTCGCGAAAGCACGCTTGGGAGATACGACCGCACCTACAGCCGGCCACATCGACGGCAGGCGGCGTACGGCAACTTCATCATGTCGTCCTTTCACCAGCCTCGCCCGCGGCCAGGGTTTCTGATCGACACGTCGAGCTCGATGCAGGAGACGCAACTGGCTCGAGCCATCGCAGAACTCGGCGGACTCACGCGTCAACTCGGGTACGGCACCGATGTCGTCGTCGCCTGCTGCGACGCTGCCGTGCACAACGTGAAGAGAGCGTTCAACGCCTCGCAGGTGGAGTTGTTAGGCGGAGGCGGCACGGACATCGGCGTCGGCCTGCGCTGGTTCACCGAGCGCAAGAGCGGCCCTATCGATCTACTGGTCGTCGTCACCGACTGCCACACGCCGTGGCCTGAAGAGGTGCCACCATTCCCGGTGATCACCATCCGCGTCGGCGACGGGCCACCGCCGCCCTGGGGTGAGCGGGGTGCAAACAAAGTGATTACCATTGAAGACCCGACGCCGGTGAAGGTCTCGCCGGTGTGGAACGAGAGGCGTCAACGATGGCAGGGGTGACGCTGAATGACATGCGGCCCTGGGGTCGAGGGACGCTGTCGATTCCGCCGACCTCGAGGAGCGCGTGGATCCAGCTCGCCTTCTGGGAGATCTGGATGGGGATGCTCGTGTGCGTCACGCTCAGTCTCGGCCTTTACCTCATCGCCACGTCTCCCAACCGTATCGTCACCGTCGTCGATCTGACCAACTGCTATGCGCCTCCTCCTGTTGCGCTGCCGTGCGAGCGAACGGTCTATCGCGGAGGGGCGCTGGATGCGGCCTTCACCTCACTCTGCGGCCTGATGCTGATCGGCGTGGCGCTCTGGTTTCTGTGGGAGTTGTGGAGTGCCGTCGAACCGAAGCCGATTACGGACGACTTCCTGCGATTGCTCCATGACTCGTTCAGTCACGACTGGCGCAACCCGCTGACCTGGCCATGGCAGCGAGTGTTCTGGGCATACGGCTTCACCGTCGTCGGCGTCGCGCTGACGGCGGGAGTTGGCCTGATGCTCTGGATGTTCGTGTCCCCAACCGCGCCAACGCGGCCACCGACCGCCAAAGTCGGGACGTCGCAGAGCTATACGCTGGGCCAATAGCCTCTGGCCGCGCGCTACGGCTGTCGCGGCTGTGGCGGTGGCGGCACGATCCCGGAAGGCAACGGCCAGTTGCCGTCGTACGGAGGCCAGTTGGGTACGGCAAGGTCCGCCGGCGGATAAAACATCGCCGTGTAGATCGTGCGGATCTTCGCCTCGTCGATCATGAACCATTCGCTGAAGACATTGCGTGGCGTGGGCGATCCAGGCTTGCGGATGAAGACGGCAATCGCGAGAGCCACCTGTGCCTCTTCATCGACGAGCGGGATTCGCCGTGCGACCACCATTGTCAAATTGAAGTTGGCAAGGCCAGATACACAGTCGTTGTTGCCGGGAGCCGCGGGCGCAGCCTGACCGGAGGCCGCTGGTGCAGCGGGTGCGGCTGGAGGCAGAAACCGGCCTGCCGGTGCCGGCGAGCCATTCTCGGCGCGGCCGCATCCGGGATGGGTCAATGCGATCGAACCATCGTGCGAGGTGATCGCATCGAAGTAGCTCTCGACGATGCGGACCAGTGTCGCGCGGTCTGATCGTTTGTCGCGAGGCACCACGCGATCGGTCGGCGGGTTCTGGGCGAGATACTGCGGGTTGTGAAGATTGGCTGGCGGTCTTCCGGGCTGACGCGGCCCATTCAGTCCCGGATCGTCCGCGCGCGCCAGGAACCACTCGGCTTCCGTGAGCTGACGATTCTCGACGCGCACGCGAACGGTGACGATGGCAGTCGCGCTACCCTCCTCTACGGTCCCGTAGTACGCCGCCTGGCCCGTGACCGCGTCGAGATAGCGCCGCTGCACGGCGCCCAAGCCCGTCACCGTTTTCCAGACGCCGTTGCCGGGACGCACGTTGATCGCATTCTCGGTCTGACGGAAACCGACGACGAGCGGCGCGGCCGTGGGATCGTGCTTGACCACAGCGGCAAGATACTGGTCGAGCATCGTACGCAGACACACGCGATCGCACGAGGCCTGCGCTGATGCATCCGTCCACGCGCCCGCCATCACGATCGCGATCGCAGCTATCCACAGGTGTCGTCGCAGCATTAGATTCTCCCGTCAGGCCTCACACAGTATCCTCTGATACTAGCGCGCCGCTCGTATGACGCGAGCGCTAACCCATGAGCGAACTCGAAGGACTGATTGCTCTCGTTCTCGCGGCGGTACTCCTGGCAGCAGCGGCGCGGCGTGTCGGCGCACCCTATCCAGTCTTTTTGGCGCTCGGCGGTGCGCTCCTCGCTTTTCTCCCGGGTGCGCCGGCGTTCATCGTCCCTCCCGAGCTGGCGCTGGCGATCTTCATCGCGCCGGTCCTACTCGATGCCGCGTACGACGCATCGCCGCGAGATCTCAAAGACAACTGGGCACCCGTGACCAGCCTGGTCGTTTTCGCAGTCGGGTTGACAACGATCGCGGTGGCCATCGTCGCGCACACGCTGATACCTGCGATGTCATGGGCACCAGCAATCGCGCTCGGCGCCATCGTCGCTCCGCCCGACGCCGCCGCGGCAACTGCGGTGCTTCGCGGATTGCGACCGCCTCATCGTTTGCTGACGATTCTCGAGGGCGAGAGCCTGCTAAATGATGCAAGCGCCCTGCTGATCTACCGGCTGGCAGTTGGTGCCGTCGCCGCCAAAGAGTTCTCCGCCGCCACTGTTGCACCCACTTTCTTGTTCGCCGTCGCCGGCAGCGTTGTCGTAGGGCCGGCTCTCGGCTGGTTGTTCCTGCGCCTGGTCCATCGGGTGCAGCACGTGCCGACCGCAATCATTCTGCAGTTCGCCACCACATTCGGCGTGTGGATCTTCGCCGATCGAATTGGACTGTCTGCCGTCCTGACAATGGTGTGCTATGCGGTGACGGTGGCGCGCAGTGCGCCCGAACGGACACCCGCTCGGATCCGCATCCCGTCGTATGCCGTGTGGGAGTCAGCAGTGTTCCTGCTGAACATCCTCGCCTTCATCTTCATCGGCTTGCAGATTCGACCGATCATCGACCGCATCGAACCCGGGCTTCGCGGCCGCTACTTCTTCGTCGCAGGGGCCGTGCTCGTGACGGTGATCGTCGTTCGCATCGCCTGGCACATGTCGTTCAACGCTGTGATCAGATGGCGCGATCGGCGGCACGGTTTCAATCCCCCACGCCCGATGCTGCGACCGACGGTCGGCAGCGGGCTCGTCATCTCATGGGCCGGCATGCGCGGCGTCGTCTCGCTCGCCGCCGCGCTCGCGCTACCGGTCGCATTCCCCTTTCGCGACCTGATCGTGCTCACAGCGTTTTCCGTGGTGCTCGGCACGCTCGTGATTCAAGGCCTGACGCTCAAGCCTCTCCTCCGCGCACTCGATCTACAAGACGATGACCCTGTTGGCCGCGAGCTGGATGCCGCCCGGGAACGAGCACTGAGCGCGGGGCTCGCCAGCTTCGAAGACGATCGATCACCTGTCGCCGATGCGGTCCGCGAGGAGTTCACCGCGCATCTGCATCCAACGAAGGAGAACCACGACGGCGGTGACAGAGAGACAGCGCACAACGACATTCATCTCGGCGCGCTCCAGGCTGCCCGACAGGCTGTTCTCGACATGCGCACGAACGACGAGATCGGCGATGATGCCTTTCACCAGGTGGAAGAAGAACTGGATTGGCTGGAAATGGCGGGCGGAGGAAAAGACGAGCCCGAAACAGAATAAAAAGGCGGGCCTGACGGCCCGCCTCTGCATGCGACAGCTTGTCCGATACGAAGCTAATTGTTACCGCGGCCCGCGCCACCTGCGCCGCCACGACCCGCACCGCCACCGCGCGCCGGCTCGACGTACTCAGGAATCTTCTCGCCGCGTGCCGCTGCTTCAGCGCGACGCTTCTCTTCCGCGCGTGATCCAGCCAGTAGGTTTGGCATCGCGTAGTTCCCTTCGTGGCATCCGTACTCGAAGTAGCCGTAGCTGTCTTCGCGCGGGATCGGCAGTCGCAGCGTCCATTGCGCGACGTAGACCTTCGGGTCGTTGACCGTCATCCGATAGTCGAGCGTGTTCGCATCCGACAGTGTGAACCGCTCGGTCAGCACGCCCTGGTCTGACAACGGCTGACCGTTGATCGGCGACTCCGGCTTGATGTTGCGCGTCTCGACGACGAGGACATCACCCTCCCAGTGGCCGACCGACGTCCCCATCCAATTCTGGACGCCCGAGCCCACCTGCGTGCGGCCATCCGTTGGGATGACGCGCGTCTCGTGAATCATCTCGTTCTGGAACGCGAGCCAGCCCGGGCCCTGCACAATGCGGCTGCCCGAGTTGTAGATCTTTGGAGTGATCGACTGCAGGACGCCGGTACTGATGCAGCGGTCGTAGTTGCTGCGGTCTGTCGTCCAGTCGGCTTCGATGCCGTTCAGTTGCTTGCGGCGCGCGGCCTGCGCCTGCTGACGCTTCTCTTGCGCGGCCACTGCGGCCGGAGTCATTGCCGGAATACGTCCATCCGGAGGATCGATGACGTACGAGGCCACGCGGCTCACCGCTCGTGCGCGCTCGAGCCAGTGCGGCGGTGGCGACACGGCGCCGCCGACGGTGCCGAACCTCTTCTCGAACTCCTCGGCGCGCTCCAGCGTGAACTCATCGCTGTTGTCGTTCGCGACGTTCTGATCGCGCTGCGCGACGCGCTGATTGAACTCGTCGTCGCTCAGCCGATAGCGTGTGCCAACTGTCTGTGCACGCTGCATCGGAACGCCCTGCAGATCGTTCGCGTTGTAGGTGCCCTGCAGATCAGGTTCGCCCCACGGCGTCTTCGGCACCTTGAAGCTGCCGAGCGCAGGGACGCCGCCATCGGACGTCATCACGCCGGCCGAGTCGACTCTGCCCTGGCCAGACACACCAATCGTTGAAAGGACTGCGATGACGGCTATTGCCGTCAGGCTTCCGAGAATGAGACGTTTCATGTGCTCTCCGTAAGCGGGTCCTCACCTGTCGCCCGCCATGCGTCAGATCAGTCTACCGCCGATGCCGGTGTTCGCGGTGAAATTCACGCGGATGCGGGTTGCGAGCGCCACTGGTGAGCCGTTAGGCTGACATGTGCCGTATCGAGTCGAACTCTGCAAGGTCCGCGACGAGACGCTCGATCGGCTCATCGACCTCGGCGCCATCGACGCCGAGTCCCTCGGCGATGGCGGTGTCGCCGCGCTGATGCCGGATCGCGTCCCGCCCGAGCAACTCGCAAGCGCATTGGGTATCAACGATATTTCCGTCTCTCCGGCGATCGGCCGCGACGATGGATCGGTCTGGGTTCTGCGTCCACAAGCCATTCGCATCGGAAGCCTTCGGATCGTTCCGGCTGGCACCAATGCAGAGCCCTACGATCTCAAACTGATCGACGCCGCCGCCTTTGGCACAGGCATGCACCCGACCACCGCGCTCTGTCTCGAGGTGCTCGATGAAGCCGCGCAGAACTCAGCTCCCGATTCGGTGCTCGACGTGGGTACAGGATCTGGAGTGCTCGCGCTCGCTGCGCTGCTGATGGGCGTGCCGCGGGCACTCGGCATCGATATCGACGGTGACGCGCTGCTTGTCGCCGCGGAGAACGCGCGCATCAACGCCATGAGCGATCGGCTACAGCTCGCGCATGGTGGACCGGAGTCGATAAGCGGAGTCTGGCCGCTCGTCTTCGCCAACGTGCTGCCAGCGCCGCTCATCGAGATGGCGCCTACGCTCGTGCGGCGCGTCGGCCATCACGGTCAACTGGTGCTTTCAGGTATTCCCGCTTCCGTCGAACGGAACGTCGACGATGCCTATCGTCGTCTTGGGATGCTGCGCGTGCACGCGACGGCGCGCGCGGGCTGGGTTGCGCTCGTCATGCGGGCGTCGTGGTAGGCGACCGCCCTGACCGCGCGCTCCCGTCCCGTCAAAATTCAATCAATTAACTGAAATTCCCGCGGACGACGCGGCACCGCGCCTAGAATCGATGACAGGAGCCGAAATGAAGATCCGGATCGTACCGGCGATCACAGCTTGCGTGTTCGCGACCGCGACGCTGGTCCACCTTCCGGGGTCGACTCGCGCAGCCGGCGCCCAGACGATCGGCGCTGGGACGTGGAGCGAGCGTACGTCGTGGGGTGACCCCGATCTCCAGGGCCAGTGGACGAGCGAAGGAGAGTACGGTGTCCCGTTCGAACGGCCGCAGCAATTCGGCACGCGACAATTCCTGACCGACAGCGAGTACGCCGCGCGACTCGAAGACGTCCGAGCCCGCGATGAAAAGGACCTCGCGAGAGTCGACGTCCTGTCCGGCAAGGTGGACGCGCCAAACGCGCCAATCCCGCACTGGCGTGAATACAACACGACATCGCGGCGCACGTCGCTCATCGTGGATCCGGCGGACGGACGTCTGCCGGCACGGACCCCGCAGGCAAAACCTCTCGTGCCGCAGCGCTGCGGCAGCCTGCAGCGGGGTGAGCCGTGCGACTCCTACGAGGACTACGGCCTCGGCGTTCGCTGCATCGTCCACGGCGGCGGTTTCCCGGATGCGATGTTCCCGGCCGTTTACAACGCCAACTTCCGGATTCTTCAGACACCAGGGTTCGTCGCGATTACCTACGAGCTGATTCACGATACGCGCGTCATCCCGATCGACGCGTCAACGCAGCGAGAGCCACCCTTGTCCCCCGCGATTCGGATGTATATGGGCACCGGGCGGGGCCGCTGGGAGGGAACGACGCTCATCGTCGAATCGAGCAACTTCAAGGCGAACACGCGAGGAGCGTCGCCGGGCCTCCGGCTGATTGAGCGGTTCACCCGCACCGGCCGCGACGCGATTCAGTACCAAGTGACCTTCATCGATCCGGCAACGTGGACCGCGCCGTGGACGGCCGCTCTCGACCTGAAGGCGCGACCGGAAGACTCTGGCGTCTTCGAGTATGCGTGCCACGAAGGAAACTACGGCCTGTCCCACATGCTTTCGACGTCGCGCCTTTACGATCGGTAGATCGCCAGGTACGCGAACCGATGCTGTGGGCCCGGCCCCGACACACGAGCGGCTCCGTCACGATTCAGGACCGTCATCGCAGCAAGTCATCACTGCTTGCTCGAGCCTCACGGTCGAGTTATAGTTCGCGCTTCCTCGACCACGTGGCCCCCGTCTTCGGCTCGCATGGAGTGCCCATGAAGAGATCGATCGCTGCGTTCTGTCTCGCCCTTGTTACCGCCTGTGCATCGCAGCCGGCTTCGGAATCGCAGTCGTCACAAGCACCCCCGGGCTCGATCGCATACACCTCGAAGTCGCCGGAGGCCATCGCCCAGGTTCAGAAGGGCGAAACGCTGCTCGATAACCTCCGGCCCGACGAAGCGCTGGAGGCGTTCACAGCCGCCATGAAGCTCGACCCCGCGTTCGTGCTCGCACAGGCCGAACACGGCATCGCAATACCTGGGCCGGAGGGTCTCAAGGAGATCGAGAGTGCGGCAGCAGCGGCAAAAGATGTTTCAGAGGCGGAGCGCGCACTGATCGACGGACTCCTCGCCCAACGGAAAGCCGAACCGGGCGCCGCGGTTGCCGCATTGCGCCGACTCACCACCGCAGCCCCCGGCTACGCACGCGGCCACTACATACTCGGCGCCGTGCTGCTCAATCAGGAACAAGAGACCGATGCGGTGGCGTCGCTTCAGAAGGCGATCGAACTGGATGCCAATAGCGGCGGCGCGCAGAACATGCTCGGATACGCCGCGCTTCGCCGGGGCGACACCGAAAAAGCGATTGCCGCTTTTGGCGAGTATGTTCGGATTCTCCCGCAAGAACCCAACGCACACGACTCGCTCGGCGAGGCTCTGCTTGCTGCAGGGCGTTTCCAGGACGCAGAAGCCGCGTTCCAGAAGTCCGTTGAACTGTCACCACAGTTCTTCAGCGGTTACGAAGGCATCGCCTTCGCGCGCTTCTACGCGGGCAACTGGGCCGGCGGTCGAGACGCAATGGCAAAAGCCAAGGCGGCCGCCACGCGACGTGGTGACCAGATGCAGATGGATATTGAATTGGCTGCCGCGGCGCTCGCACAGAAGAACACGGCAGAGGCTCTGCAGATTCTCGATGCGGCTGCGAAAACCGAAGGGGCGTCGCCGAACCAGACCGCCATCATTCCCGTGCGGCGAGCGATGACGCTCATCATCGCCGGCCGCGCACGCGAGGCCCTCGCGCCACTCGCGGCGGCACTGGCAACTGCCGACAGCGGTCAGCTTCCTCCCGGACCCACCGTGACAGTCCGCCTCGAGACGCTTCGGGCGCGCGTTCTCGCCGAGGCCACGCTCAAAGACGCCGCAGCGGCCGAGAAGACCTCGGCCGCCCTCGACATGGCTGCGGCGTCGCGCAGTGACGACACGAACACGCAAACCGCGATGCACTTCGGGAAAGCGATGCTCGCGGTGGCACAGGGCGATCTCGCCGGCGCCCGCTCCCACTTCAACCAATGTTCGCGAGAAGACGAGATCTGCAGGTGGCAGGCACAGCGGGCCGCCGACGCGGGCGGCGACCAGAAGGAAGCCTCTGCGATACGAGACGAGATTTTGAAACTCTACCGGCGGTCCCCGGCGCACCTCGTCATCCGCTCGCGCATAACACCACAGCGCACGTCGTAGCTACGGAGGCTGTTCACACGCTCACGCGGAGCTCGACGACGACACTGCTGTTGTCGCGGAACCGCACCACGTCTGGCTCGTCGGTCGACGGCAGAACTTCGACGGAGAGCTCGCGCAGGCGGGTCGTCAAGGCGCTGCGATCGAAAGACGCGACCTTGACTGCAAAGTGTGCAATCGAGGGCTTCCGTCCATCGGGGGCCTGACGACCACCACCAGATTTCGCTTCAATCAGGCGTTCCCTTCTGCATTTTGCATCTTGCATTTTGCATTCACTTCGATGGCGCGCTCGTCGTCGACGGGACCCGGAAGTCGCCGGGCGCGGGTGGCGTCACACGCTCTTGCCTGGGAACCGCCAGCTGCGGAATCCATCCATAAGGCACGCGATAGGCGCGGTAAACGGCGTTCGACGCGTTGGCGCCGCTGAACAGCGGATACATGTACTCCCAGACGATCGCGCCGTCCTTCGTCACCTCGAACATACGCCCGCCGGCGCCTGCCGTGATGAGCGTGTTGCCGTTCGGCAATCGCTGCGCGCTGCTGATGTTCGTGCTGAAAAACCTGGGATTCGTGTACGACCACACGAGCTCGAGCGTCAACGGGTTGATCTCGAGCACGCGCGACGTCGCGCGCGCTAACGCGCCGACGCCATCGGGTGCGATCGGATTGGCGAAGCCATAGCCGCTCGAGCCGCCGTTGTCGAACACCAGCAGATTTCCGGCGCCCGGCAGACCCTTCGGGATGAAATGCGCGTGATGCTGGCCGATGATCTGGCGGATCGCCCGGAGCTCTTTCGACGCACCGAAGTCGGGACCGAGTTGCCAGACGATCTTGCCATCGCGGCCGACGATGGCGAGGAGGCTGGCTTCGCGGCTGCTGATGATCACGTTGTTCGGCGCGAAGCGCGTGTCGCCCTTGTCGAACCACTGGTTCGGTCCGACATACGTGGCGGAGTTAATGTGCAGCCAGTCGAAGCTGCCGCGCGCCTTGTTGAAGCTGCGCGCGGCCTTGATGGCCTTTCGCGCGTCATCGGCGAATCCGAGCTCGTCGATGTGATCGCTCGCGACCCATTGCCAGACGATCTCGCCCTTCGGCGAGATCTCGATCAGACGGTCGTCTCCGAGCATCACGTCGGCGACCTTCGGCTGCATCCGATCAGTGTGCGTCAGGATGAGCGTGTTCACCCCGTCAGCCGTTGGCGTGAACTCCGGCGAGTAGTAGCCGGCGGGAAAGCTCTCCAGCTGCCAATCGTGATGTTGTCGTGCCGACCAGATCGTGCTGCCCTCAGCTGTCTTGATCTGCTCGCCCTGCGAGAACCGCCAGAGGGCATTGCCTGCAAAGTCGCGGCGGACGAGCTCGAGTGACTCCTGGTGGGGCGGGCGCGCGCCGCTGGCCGACATGACGATGCCGCCCGGCAACACTCGCGCGGGGCCGCCGGCTGAATTGTTGAAGTCGTCCCAGCGCTTGACGACGTTGCCGTTCATGTCGATGACGAGCACGGCTTGCGTTTGCAGCGGCGACAGCACCGTGAACCCGTTCCACGATTTCTCCGGGTCGTAGATCGTGGTGCCGGTGGGATACACGGACTGGGCTGACGGGCCCGACGCGAGGGCGCACAGTACGATCGCTGTCGCACATCCGGAAATCAGTCGTGACATACAGCACTACCCTATGATCAGTCGAACCGACTCGACGACTTTTTGACTGTAATTTGACTCTCGCTGGCCGCCGACGCCACGCCGGCAACACCCTTCGTGCCCGTCCATTTCGGCGCTGAATGATACCCTTCCGGCCAGCCGATGAAGACGCGAGCGGTGCTCGAGCATCCGGATGCCACGGAGTACCGGCAAAACGCCACCGCATGATTCACGAGGAGTCGTCATCATGTCCCAGTCACTCAGCTTCCGGCAGTTTTTCTCACGTCTACTCGCTATTGTCTCCACCACCGCGTGCGTCACGGTCGTCACCGCGCAACAGCCGACGCAACAACCGGCACCGCCGCCGGTAGACCGCGCGGCCCAGGAGCGGCAGGCCGAGATCAACAAGCGCCCAGACACGCCCGGCACCGGGCGCTTCGCCGCCATGAAGGAGGAAGTCGCTTCGCTCCCCCGGCACGTCGTCTACCGCCCGAAGGACCTCGCCGGCCTCGGCAACGTGAAGATGGGCATCGTGGCCTGGGGCAACGGCGGCTGTTCAGAGGATGGCGCGAGCAGCCGCTTCCATCTGCTCGAAATCGCGTCGCACGGGTATCTGGTGATCGCGAGCGGCCGCATCCTCAGCGGCCCCGGCGCACCGCCGCGCGAACCGAATCCAGCGGCACAACCCGGTCAAATCCCGCCTCCTCGCACACAGGTGTCGGATTTGAGCGATGCAATCGACTGGGCACTCGCCGAGAACACGCGTGCAGGCAGTCCGTATTTCGGCCGAATCGATCCCGCGTTGATTGCCTATTCGGGGTGGAGCTGCGGCGGCCTGCAGGCACTGCAGGTCGCGAAGGATCCGCGCGTAAAGACGCTCGTAATCCACAACAGCGGCGTCCTCAACACCGGCTCGAGCACCATCCCCGGAATGAATGTCGGCAAGGAAGTACTGCAGACGCTGCACACACCGGTGATCTACATCCAGGGCGGGCCAACCGATATCGCGTACTCGAACGGTATGGACGACTTCAACCGGATCGCGCACGTGCCGGCTGCGATCGCCAACCTTCCGGTCGGCCATGGTGGGACCTTCAATGAACCCAACGGCGGGGCTGCCGCGTCTGTCGCGGTGAGCTGGCTTGACTGGCAGCTTCGCGGTGATCTCAAGAGCGGCCAGCGCTTCGTTGGCGACGACTGCGGACTCTGCAAGGACACGCAGTGGTTGCTGCAGCGCAAGCAGTTTTCTGACGTACGTGGAAGCAAATGACCGCCCGACATCTGCTTCTGTCAGCCTGTGTTGTGTTCGCGCTCTCAGTCGTGGTGGCTGCGCAGGGTCCGCCACGAGCTTGGTGGGCGCCCGGGCAGGGCACGCAACTGTCGGACTTCGCGACGTACAACAACGATCGCGGCGAGCTCGGGGTGCTGAATGCGTCCGGCCGGCTCGACACCAGGGGACATCCTTTCTTCGAACCGATCGGAACAAATGGCCGCGCGTGCGTCACGTGCCATCAGCCTGGGGACGCGATGGCGCTCTCGGTACGCAGCGTTCGCGAGCGATGGGCGGCCACCGGTGGCAAGGATCCGCTGTTTGCGCCGGTCGACGGCATGAACTGCCCCAACCTGCCGCCTGATGATCCGCGCTCTCACTCACTCCTGCTCGAGCGCGGCCTGATCAGAGTGTCACTGCCCTGGCCGCCCACGCGCCCCGACGGCACTCGAATCGATCCGGAGTTCACCATCGACGTCGTGCGCGACCCGAGCGGTTGCAACACGGATCCGGTTTACGGGCTTCAAAGCGCGAACCCCTCGATCTCGGTTTTCCGTCGGCCGCGCGTGGCGGCGAACACGAAGTACACGACGCATCAGAACTTCGGCGTCAGCCCGTTCATCGGCAAGAACGGCATGCCAGCAGCAACCGATCCGCTCACGGGCAAGCCCACGAGCATGAACCTGATGTCCGACGCGCGGGCTCCGACGTTAGCCGTGCAGGCTGAAGATGCCGCCAAGAACCATCTGCAGATCAAGGCATCGCTGAGCGCCGAGCAGATCGCGCGCATCGTTGAGTTCGAGCGACAGGTGTACGTGGCGCAAGCGATCAGCACGAGTGCGGGCAATCTGGTTGAAGCCGATGGCCCTCCGGCGCTCGGGCCGCGCAATCTTGCTGCGGGCGATGCCGGCGTGCTCGGCAACAACACGACTCGTTACGTCTTTCCGCTTGGCGGCAAGTGGGCCCATCTGGACCGCACGAGTGACGCGGCAGAGAACGTGCGCAGCGCGGCGCGCGAGTCGATCGCGCGCGGGCACGACGTCTTCATGTTCCGCACGTTCTGGATCAAGGACTCGATGCACCTGAACTCGGTGGGCCTCGGCAATCCGACGAAGCGCACGTGCGCCACGTGCCACGGCATGCACATGACTGGCATGGACACCGCGAACGGCTGGATGGACATCGGCACGACGAATCTGCCGTGGGCTTCTGAAGTGCCGCTGAATCCGTGGAACGAAGCGAAACCGCAGATGCCGTTGTTCCGTGTCACGTGCAAACCCACCGTGAAAGAGCATCCGTTCCTGGGTCGCGTCATCTACACGCAGGACCCCGGTCGTGCGCTCATTTCCGGTCAGTGCAACGACGTCGGCACGATCGTCATGCAGCAGTTCCGCGGGCTGTCCGCTCGCGCCCCGTACTTCTCGAATGGATCGGCCACGACTCTCCGGGAGTTGGTGGACTTCTACGACCGCCGCTACAACATCGGCTACTCCGAGCAGGAGAAGCAGGACCTCGTCAACTTCCTGGGGGCGCTCTGATGAACGCGCATCGCGTGACTGGTGGGGTCGCATTGCTGCTCGCGGGTTGGTTGGCATCCGGCGCCGTCCTGACGATCCGCGCCGACGAGCAGCGCAAGAACTTCGTGAGCTGCCCGATCGTGCGCGACACGGCGTCGGTCCCGTGCTGGCTCACCGAGTACGAAGGCGAGATGTATTTCCTCACCGTACAATCCGACGTCACCGCACCGGTCACGCCGCCCTGGCTCGGTCATCGCGTGCTGGTGGAAGGAACGGTCTCCACTGAGCCTCGCATCTGCGGTGGCATCGTGCTGAAGCCGGTGCATCTCTCGGTGCTCCCCGAGCGCGATGCCTCCTGCAACACGATGCTGCCGGCTGAAGAGCGCTACAACCTGACGTTCGAGCCACCGCGACCACCCGGACCGAGCAAGGGGCGCCTCGCGTTCGACAACTCACCGCCCGCCGCGCCACTCGCTCCTGCGGCATCAACGAGGGAGTTCGTCATTCGCTACGACTTCGACCGGCTGGTGGGGTTCAGCCATGCCGGGCTGCTGTCGCAGGTCCTGGATTTTGCGCGCACGGGAGACGCACGCGAAATCGAGATCGTGGGTTACCGCGGCGCCGTGCTGCTCTCGAACGGGCAGACGATGGTCGAAGAGCAGACGATCGGAAAGCAGCGCGCAGAGCAAGTGTCGATGCTGCTGCAGGGAGCAAATCTGAGGGGGCCGTCGTACAAGGTGAGTTGGCAGGACCAGTCCGCGAACGCCAGCGGCGTGGACGACTACCTCTCTCGTCGCGTCGTCGTCACCGTGCGTCGATGAGGAGCAAGCCCACCTAGTCGGAGGCCTTGCCCCTGGCCTCGGCCTGCTCCTGTTTGCGCCGGCCGGCGAGGATGTTCGGCAGCGAGTAGTTACCTTCGTGACAGGCGTACTCGAAGATCGGCCCCGGAATACTATTGAGCGGCATCATCGCGCTCCACGGTTGCGTGTACGAGCCCGGATCCGTGACGGTGAATTCGTACGCGAGAGTGTCGCGATCCACGCGCCTGAAGCGCTCCACCAATTGCACGTCAGCCGTCGATCCGATCAGGCTCGTCTCACGCCGGAAATTGATCGTCTCGACGACGAGCGTGTCGCCTTCCCAGTGACCGCGCGAATCGCCCGACCACTGGCGCAGCGGGCTGTGTGGGCGGCCGTCGGTCGGAATGATGCGCGCGTTGTGCACCATCTCGTTGATGATCACGATCGT
>Ga0070674_100000133_pt1 | contig 34091 bp, 33 predicted proteins | sample KBSM33metaG_FD_65344 | JGI IMG/M metagenome (GOLD analysis project Ga0070674, IMG submission 65344) | Miscanthus rhizosphere microbial communities from Kellogg Biological Station, Michigan, USA - KBS M3-3 metaG | ecosystem: Host-associated > Plants > Roots > Rhizosphere > Soil ... | reverse complement strand
GGCTCCTTCGCGACTGCCAGCATGTCGGATCTCGTTTGCGGATCGAGTTGCGCCGGCGCTGCACGTTGGAAGTATGCGCGCGTGATGTCGTTCAACTGCACTGGAAACTCGAATGCAGCGAGCCGGGCGAGCGCGGCGGAGAGGCGGTAGATCGCATTGTCCTTGACCGGAAGCGAACTGTGTCCACCGCTGTTCTTGATCTCGAGACGAACGTCCTGGTAGACCTTCTCGGCCGCCTGCACCTCGCTTGTGACGTACTTTCCTTTCTTCATCACGCCGCCACCGCCTTCATTGATGGCGAACTCCGCGTCGATGAGAGTGCGATGATTCTCGAGCAGCCACTTCACACCGTTGTTCGGGCCGCCCTCTTCGTCGGCGGTCAACGCCAGGATGATGTCGCGTGATGGCACGTAGCCTTCGGACTTCAGACGAATCAGGTTCGCGACAAACACCGCTGCCATCGTCTTGTCGTCAGCCGTGCCGCGACCGTACAGGAATCCGTCCTTCTCGGTCAGGACGAACGGATCGAACGACCAGTCCTCCCGCTTCGCTTCGACGACGTCGAGATGGGCGAGAAGGAGGAGCGGCCGTTTCGTGCCGTTCCCAGGGTAGCGGGCGACGAGGTTTCCCTTCCGAGCCATAGGCTCGAGCACGCGGACATCGGTGAAGCCAGCGCCTCTCAATCGGACGGCCATCGCGTCGGCCGCGGTCGTGGTGCTGCCGACCGAGTGCGTGGTGTTGATCTCGACGAGTTGCTTGAAGATTTCGCGCGCCTGCGTCTCCGCTGGCGGGCTCTGTGCCAATAGAACCACGGCGCCGGCGCTCACGAGCATCGCGACAAACAGTGCGTCTCTTGCCTTTTGCATTGAATGGCCTCTTCCGTTATCGGCAAGTATATGTGTCATGACGCGGTCTCTCTTCGTCACATCGCTTGTTGTCGTGGTCGCGGGTACGCTGGGGTGCCGTCAGGCTCAGGAGCCGTCGCCGACGAAGCCGTTGGAGCCTGTGGCGCAGTCACGTGAGATGGGCGGAGCCAAGTCGGTAATGACGTTCTTCGTGACGAGCCGAGGGCTTGGGAAAGGCGGCGACCTGGGCGGTCTTGCCGGGGCCGATGCCCACTGCCAGGCGCTGGCGCAGGCGGAAGGCGCAGGCGATCACACGTGGCGGGCCTACCTGAGCACGTCGGCGCGGGATGGACAGCCCGCGGTCAACGCTCGCGACCGAATCGGCAAGGGGCCGTGGTACAACGCCGAGGGCCTGCTCATTGCGGCGACGCTCGACGAGTTGCACAGCGACAAGAACCGAATCAACAAGGAGACAGCCGTTACCGAGCGGCTGGATCCGGTGAACGGCGTTGGCGACGATCCCAACGTGCACGACGTCCTGACAGGATCGCGGCCGGACGGTACTGCCTACGCTGCCGGTGAGGATCTCGCTTGCCGTAACTGGACGTCAAGCAGCGATGGCGGCGCGCAAGTTGGTCATCATGATCGTCGCGGGCTGACGGAGGGAGTGAACTCCTGGAATTCAGTGCACGCGTCGCGTGGATGCGGTCAGTCGGATCTCCGGGCTACCGGTGGTGCCGGGCTCTTCTATTGTTTCGGCATCGATTGATGCCTGGATCACTCTCGAACGACTGACGCGATGAGCGTGGACCAGCGCGGGTTGGGAGTGCCGCCCAAAATCTGCCGGGCGCGCACGAGCGATTCTGGCGTGGCGCTCGTCGGTCCCACTGAACCTACCGCAGCGTAGATCAACAGCTTCTCCGTGATGGTCGTTCGAAATGCCTCCGGGTACTGCAAGAACACTCTGCGCAGATCTACCGTTCCGTTGATCGGTGTGCCATCCACGAACGCGCCCGACGCATCGACGGGACCCATCTGATCGTGCGTCCGCCAGCGGCCGAGCGGATCGAAGTTCTCCAGCGCATAGCCGAGCGGGAAGAAGTCGCGATGACAGTTGACGCAGGGATCGACGGCCAGCGTTCGCGTTTGCGGAGTGATCGGCAGTTCCGGTTTCACAGGCTGGGCGCCCGGAAACCCATTCGGCAGCGGCGCTCCGAAGAAATGGAGGCGAACCCACTTCGCTCGCGTCGCGGGCGTGGTGTAGGCGGCGTCGACACCATGCTCGTGCCTCGATGTCACCATCATGATGCTGCCCTGTCCGAGAAGTCCCGCACGCTCCGGCATCGGCAGCGGCGTGCGGCGGAATTGCGAGCCGGTCACGTTCGGGATGCCGTAGTGCTTCGCCAGCTGCTCGTTCAGGAATGAGTAGTTAGCACTCCACAGCTCGATAGGGTCCCGGTCCTCGCGCAACTGACTCAACAGAAAGAGCTCGGTTTCCCTCGACAGCGCATCGCGCAGCGAGATGTCGTAGTCGGGAAAGTACCTCTTGTCCGGGTCGGCTTTGGCCAGCGCATCGAGTTGCAGCCAGGGGACGAAGAATCGCGAGACGAATGTCTGCGCGCGATCGTCGGCGAGCATCCGCTGAACCTGGCGTTCGAGCGCTGCGCGATCGCGCAAGCGATTCCCCTGTGCTTCGTGCAGAAGGGCCGCATCGGGCGCGCTGTTCCAGAGAATGTCCGCCAGGCGCGCGGCGATCTCGCGATCGTCAAGCGTGGCGTGCGGCTTCGCCTGTGCGGTGAGGGCGCGCTCGATCGAGAGTAGTGTGGCGTCGGCTTCTGCACGAGTCGGTCGACGCGAACCCGCAGGCGGCATCGCGCCGGCCTGAAGTTGCCGATAGGCTCGCGACCAGAGCGCCGGATTCGCAGCGATCTGCGTGACGTCGAACCGCTCCAGCAGTGTGCCCGAAGCCGAACGCTGGCGTCCGTTGTGGCAGCTGGCGCAGTAGGTGTCGATCGTGTTCGACGCGGCATCCTGGGCTGACATCCGTGAGCCCGACCAGAGTGCGAATCCCGCCAGTATGACGCCGAGCCCCAGGATCTTCCGTGGCATCGCTGCAGGAGCATACATGGTCTGTGGCGTGTCCACAGGTACCGTAATCAGGGTGGTCCAGATACGAACGCCGGAGCAACACAGTGTGCTGCTCCGGCGTTTTCAGCACAGAGCCGAAGTCGGTTCGCGCGGCTTACTCGCCCGGAACCATCAGGTGAGCGGTGGACGTGCCGGCGTTCATGATCCAGACGCCACCCGTCTTCGGATTATCTGGAAGTCCCATCGACTGTGTCGTCGCGCCGGGAACGGCGATCGTCATATGGGTGCGCGCGGTCGCCTGATCCTTGCCCATCAGGTGATACCAGACCGAACCAAACTCGGGCTTGGCTCGCGAGCCGTCTTTTTCGGCGGCATCGAGAGCAGCCTGCCGCTTCGTGCGATCGGGCTCCGACTCGAACTTCATGTTCTGCGCGGCGCGATCGAGGTTGCCCAGGCTGGTGCACTCGAGCGAGAACGGCAGCTGCCCTGCCAGGCCGGACTTGTCAAAGCAGACGAGCCGGTTCGTGCCCTTCCTCAAGGTGTCGTAGGTCCAATCCGCCTTCCACTTGATGACCGTGGCCTGGTCGCGAAGGTTGGCAGGTGCCGCCGCCAACACCTTATCCACGTCGGCCTGCGACGCACCTGGCGACAGAGGCGGCGGTGGCGGTGGTGCGCCGCGGCCCTCCTGCGCGCCCGCCACCCCGGCGGAAATGGTTATGGCCGCGAAGGCCAGCAATGCGATTCGTTTCATGTATCCCCCAATCATTCCTGCTCTGTGCGAATTCCGTGTTGTCGTCGCTGCGTAGGCTATCAGGATCAGGGATTCCCGCGCCAACGAGAACTGCCTGGCGGCAATCCCTGAGGTCCGTCGTCAGTCCACGGTGAACGACACGTACATGAGGCGTCCGTCACGCTGAATCTGCAGAGTCACCGGCGTGCCGGGGGTGAGTGCGCGCATGGCGTCTCTCAACGACTGCAGAGACGAAATGTCCCGATTGTTGAAGCTGCGGATGATGTCTCGTGGCTGAAGCGGGACGTCCGTCGTGGCGCCTGCCGCCCGCGCCACGACGATGACCCCGTACGGTGCGCGAAGCCCCGTCGCGTTCCCGGCGATACGCGCATCGATTTCCACGCCAAGAAGACCGAGCTCGGGCACGAGATTCTTCTCCGGATCGGCGAGCGAAGACACCGAGTCCAGATCGTTTCGTTGCTCGACCGGCGTCATGCTGATGGTTTGTTCCTTGCCGCTTCTGAGCACGACGATTTGAACCTTGTCTGTCGAGTCTCTCAGGCGGAAGTTGTAGTTCACGGTGGGCAGGTTGTCAGCCGGCTGCCCATCGACCGAGATCAGGATGTCACCGATTTTCAATCCCGCGGCTTCGGCCGGGCCACCGGGCCAGACGTCGGAGACGATGACGCCGTAGTTTCTCGACAGGCTGAGCCCCTTCGCCATCTCCGCCGTGATCGTCTGAATGCTCATGCCCACTTCCTGTCGCCGCAAGACACCGTACTCCCGCAACTGACGGAAGACGGTTCTCACCGTCGCGCTCGGAACGGCAAAGCCCAATCCTTCATTCCCTCCCGATTGCGACACGATGAAGGTGTTGACGCCAACGACTTCACCGCGGATGTTGACCAGTGGCCCGCCTGAGTTGCCGGGGTTGATCGGCGCGTCGGTCTGCACGAAGATCTGCGGTGAATCGGGATCGATTTGGCGCGCCACGGCAGAGACGAGCCCGTGCGTGAGGCTGTTGCGCATGCCGATCGGGCTTCCGAACGCAAAGACCGTCTCACCCTGCCGTACCTGTGAGTAGGTCGCCAGCGGCAGCGCCGGCAGTTTCTGACCGTCAACTTTCAACAGGGCCAGATCCAGCTCAGTGGTGATCCCGACGATGCGCGCCGAAAGCAGGTAGGTGCGTCCCGACAAGGCAGTTGCCAGCGTGCCGTCCGCGTTCTCGGCCGGCAGGACGATCTGGACACGACGCGCACCGCTGACGACGTGTGCGTTGGTGATGATGTAGCCGTCGGGATCGATCACGAAGCCCGAGCCGGTCGCCTGCTGGCGGCCGATGATGACGTTGGCGTCGCCGCGACCTCCGCCACTCTCGTCGCGCGGCCCGTAGCTGCTGACCAGAACCTGCACAACACTGGGCCAGACCTTCTTGGTGAGCGCGTCGATCGACTCGTTCATCCGCACGAACGGATCCTGAGAGGACGTGGCCGGCTTCTGTTGTCCCGCACGCGCCGGGAGGGCTGACAGCAGGACCAGGGCGGCGCAGGACATGCCGCAGATGATTCCGAACGGTGTTGGTCGACGAGTTGGTGTCATCACGGTATGCCGCTCCCTCATTGAGACCCGTTCCGCATTCACAAACATCGGGCCCCGGTCACGATATCCCGTCAGCGCGACCGCACGGTAGTGAAATCACGGAGGAAATCCGCGTATCGCTCGATTGGCTGGGATGGTTGAGGCACAGAGTATGCCGATCGTCGCGCGGGAAACGCGCTGTGCTATAAATCGGGACTTCCCTATCCTGGAGAGAGCACGACGACATGATCAAAGTGATCGATACGGAGAGCCGCAACAAGGTTCCGGTTGCGGAAGGACACGTGAAGAAGATCCTGGGCCAGTCTGAAGAGGGAACCCGGGTTCAGGTTGCCCTCGAGCACGTGGAGGCAGGCAAGGCCTGTCGCCTCGCGGTGAGCGATCGCACCCAGGTCGCCTATCTCCTCGAGGGGAAGGACGCCACGATCACGCACGTGTCGAAGGGGAAGACCGCCGAGCACGCGGCGCAGCGCCGCAGCGGCATCTATCTCGAGCCTGGCGAGGAAGCCACCATCACCGCGTCCAGCACTCCGATGACTCTCCTGCTCGTCACTGTGCCGAAGCATACCGGCAAAGCGACGGACGACCAGTCGCCGGTCGGCTACGTCTTCGTTGAGGCCGAGCTCCGGTCGCTGGTGGACGAGAAGCGTTTCCGCGAGCGCACCTTCTGGGTCAACAAGGAAACCGGTCTGTCAGGCTCCTGGGATTTGCAGATTGGCCGCATGGCGTACGCCCCGCGCGCGCATTCGCCGCGTCACGTCCACCGGGCGTCGAAGACCAGTCCCGTCATCCCCGAGCATTTCTATTTCATCGAGAAGGGCACCGGTGAAGTGAAGCACGATACCGGGACTCTGGCCGTCGGGCCCGGCAGCCTCGTGCTCATTCCAGCGGGCGAGTGGCATCAACTCCTCGCGTCTGATACGGGCTTCGACTACATCGAATTCCAGGCGCCCTTCGACTTCGTCACGACGATGGATCACGATCCCCTGGGCAAGAACTGGTACATCAAGGGGACCGACGATGGGACGGGGAAGCCGAAGCTCTGGGTCCAGAGCTGAGTGTCAGGCGGGCCTGAAGGCCCGCCTCTACATTCCTGTAGCGGCGGGTCTTTAGACCCGCCGTGCTTCTAACCCGCAACGACGGCTTCGGCGAGGTGATAGGCGCTGAGCCGCTGTTGCTCCCGCATCCGCTCGGGTGACATTTGTTGCTGAACCTCAGGCGAGGGGTTCGCGACCTCTCGTGCGCGCGCCGCCATGCGCGCCATCGCCTCCGCGATCGCCTGCGCACCGACCTGCGTGCCATCGGCCCGCGTCAGATAGCGCTTCGCGGAGTCCTCTCCACCGACGGTGAACATCTCGCGGACCTCGAGGCCGAACTCCCGCAGGAACTCACGTTCGCCTCCGACCGGGAGGCCGAACACCCAGGGTTCGTTCTTGGTCAGATCCAGGAAGCGCTGCACGAACGGCTTCTGTGCTTCAGGAATGTTCGTCATGTCGATGCGCGCGATCATCTCGATCATCGCGCGGTAAACGAAGTCGAACACGATGCCGCTCCCGGCTGGATGCGCGCCGACGAATCGCAGCGTCTCGCGCGCGGCCTCTTCGGGCAGGTACATCGTCACGCCTTCGAGGATGAAGAAGGTCCGCTGCGTGCGGTCGTAGCCGTGCCGCGTCAGGACATCGAGGAGACTGTCGTGCTGAAAGTCCACCGGCACATACGTCAGGTTCGCGGGCGGCGTGCCCAGCGCTTCTTTCACGCGCGCCTTCTTGAGTTCCTGCGTGACGGGCCGATCGACCTCGAAGACTTTCACGCTGGCGAGCAGATCCTGGCAGCGATACGCGTGTGAATCGAATCCGGCGCCGAGGACGACGACCTGCGTGGCGCCGTTGACAACCGCGCGCTCGAGCGCTTCGTCGATGAACCGCGTCCGAATCGTCATCATTCGCACGTTGAAGACGACCTCGACGTCGCGCATCGCGTCGTCGTAGCTGAGGCTCAACGCGCGAACGGCCGGATGATCCAGTTCGAGCGTGGACGGATCGCCGAGTAATTTCTCGGCGAGATAGTCAGGGTTCCTGGCGGCTGGATCGGGTTCACGCGCACCGACCGCGCGGCCGGCCGCGACGAAGATGGAGGTTCTCGAAATCTTGGCAGGCTGCGTCACGCCACAAGTGAAGCTGGAAACTGATTTTTTGGCAAACGCGCTAGGCTAGGACGTCTGTGCGCAACTCTCGAGGTGTGCTGATGGCGAACTCCGCGAATGACCGTCGTATCGACTATATCGAGATGGGTGTCGGAAACATCGAGCGCTCGAAGGCGTTCTATGGCCAGGCCTTTGGCTGGACTTTCAAGGACTACGGTCCAGCCTACTGTGAGTTCGCCGACGGGCGGCTGACTGGCGGATTTACGACCGACTCGACGCCACGACCGGGAGGGGCGCTGATCGTGTTGTATGCGGACGACCTCGTTGACATTCAACGTCGTGTCGAGGCGGCTGGTGGACGCATCGCGAAACCGCTCTTCGACTTTCCAGGAGGCCAGCGCTTCCATTTCCTCGATCCCGACGGCTACGAGTTTGCGGTCTGGTCGAAGCGATAGAGCGATCCTCGCCTCAGCGGAGGAGCACGACGCCGACATGAAATCGGAAGAGGTTTGCGCCGTCACCCTCGGCGAACACGTGCAGATAGTCCGCTCCGGCGCGAAGAGCAATCGAGTCGGTCAGGCCGAAGTTCACGCCGCCACCCGCCTGAATGCCGAAGTCGGTGCCGGAGTCTTCGTCGCTGAATTCAATCGGCGCCTGTCCGGGAAGGGTCGCTGACGCCGACACGTTCACGGAGCCATTGACGCCACCAACCAGGAACTGTCCGAACGGGACCACGGCACGGTTGGAGCGAAGGTTCACCCGCACACCGCCAAGGAACTCGTGAACCTTGAGATCGGCGCTCGCCGACGCGTTGATGCCGCCGATCGAGACCGATTCGTCGAAGGACTTGTAGTTGCCGCCGACTTGGAAGACGAGTCCAATCATCGGGGTCAGATTTCCCGCGACGTCGAAGTACCACCCGACTGGCATCGACTGGTTCTCGCCATTGAGCGAGAAATTCAGGAACGGTAGCCGCCCGACAATTCGACTGCGGGAATTGTTTGCGCAGAGACAGGAACAGCCGCGGCCAGGCAGAACACCAGAACGTGAACAGAATGTCTACGCATAAGAGTGGTCTTCTGGTCTGATATTAGTATCACCAGCATGAGGTCCACGATCCTCAGCGTGCTGCTTGTTGCGGCGGTCCTGCTCCCGACGCCTGCCGCGTACGCGCAGGCGCCAATCTTCAAGTTCGAGTCCGACGAGTTCTGGCTGAACCTGCACAAGTTTCTCTACGTGCTCGGCCGCGCGCAGAACAAAGCCTCTGATGCGTCTCGTGAAGCAGTCGCCGGAGCGCCGGCCGACGCAGATCGCGGACTCCGTTCGCTTACGGAGTCCGAGCGCGAGACGTGGGCGGACGCTGTGTCCGCATATGCGCGAGGGCTCAGTCGACAGGATCCAATTCGCGATCGCGATCTTGCGCTGCTCGAGGGGCGGCTTGCCGACAGCGACGATGCCGGGAACGTTGCGGACGCGATGGTGGAGGAGTCACTCCGGGCGGTGCTCGAGCGCGCCGCTCCCGTTTATCGGAAAACGTGGTGGTCCTTGCATCGCGCTGCCAATCGCGCGTTCGTCTCATCAACGCAGCAGTTGTTGAAGGAGCATGGATCGGCCGTGCTGGAGTTCATCACGCGCGCGTATCAGATGCCCTGGCCTCCCGGGGGTATCCGGTCCACACCACTGCGTACGCCAGCTGGGCAGGTGCGTATTCGACGTGGGGAAATCTGCTGATCGTGTCGACGAATTCAGGAGCCGGTACATCGGGATGGGGCGGTCTCGAATCGGTGTTTCACGAGAGCATGCACCAGTGGGACGACGCGATGGACATGCTGCTGGCAGCGCAGGCGTCCGGCGCGAGCGGGAAGGTGGCATTCAATCTGTCGCACGCGCTTATTTTCTATACTGCTGGCGAAGCGGTCCGTCGCGTCGCGCCTGCCGGGTACGTTCCGTACGCAGAGGCCGCGGGCGTCTGGCAGCGCGGCTTGCAGGCACTCAGGTCCGCGATCGAAGAAATCTGGCTTCCGTATTTGAACGGCCGCGGCACACGCGACGAAGCACTCTCCGTGCTCGTTCGACGGACGCTGGTGGTGGCGAAGCCGTGAAGAGCGTCGCACCGGATCAAATCTTCTCGCTCACATCACAGTTTTGAGATCGCGCCGCGCGCGCACGGTGACGTTGCTCGCGGACCGCCCAATCATTGGCGCCCATCCGTGGGCTGTATCAATCGTGACGTTCGTGTAGAGCAAATACTTCCTGAAGGCAGACTAGTTTCGAACGATCGCCATTCGCTGACCACATTACGGCTCGGCCGAGTACTTGCACGGTTACAACCCGACTCCCCAAAGCTCTCCCATCCTGCAGAAGTCGAACAATCCAACACCCGGTGCCGTTGCCGGGAGCGGTGTGCCGCAACAGACGCACGCCCGCCTCCGCACCGGATGAGGAGAGGTGTATGAAAAAAGGAACGTCGTCCCTTACATCGGTAGCGCTGGGAATCGGGTGCGCCACGCTCGTTCTCGTGCTGCAGATTCAGATTGCGTCCACGGCCGGCGGCAATGCCACCGATCCTGGCGTGCGGAGGGGTGCCGCGGGCGCGGGTGACCCGCTTGCCGATCTGACGTCGTCGGAGCTCAGGCTCTTCAACGTCGGACTGGAGGACTTCGAAGAAGAGGAGGACATACCGGACGGACTCGGGCCGCGGATGAATCTCGACGGTTGCGCAGGCTGCCATCTCCAGCCCGCGGTGGGTGGCACGAGTCCTGACGTAAATCCGCAGATCGCCTTCGCGTCCAAGCTTGGTGGCACCGACAAGGTACCGCCGTTCCTGTCGCTGAAGGGCCCGGTGCGTGAAGCGCGGTTCGTACGCAATCCGGACGGGACTCCGGATGGTGGCGTGCATGCGCTGTTCACCATCAATGACCGCGCCGGCGCGGGGAAGTGCAATCTGGAGCAACCGGACTTCGCTCGCCAGATGGCCAGTCAGAATGTCATCTTCCGGATTCCGACGCCGACGTTTGGCGCCGGCCTGATAGAGATGATTTCGGACGACGCCATCCTGGCGAGTCAGCGAGGCGATGCAGGAGCGAAGGCGGCGCTCGGCATCCGCGGCCGCGCGAATTTCTCGGTATCCGGCCGCACGGTCTCGGGACAGACGAACAACAACGGCAACGATGGCACTATCTCGCGATTCGGATGGAAGGCGCAGAACAAGTCGTTGCTGCTCTTCTCGGGCGAAGCCTACAACGTGGAGATGGGGATCACGAACGACCTGTTCATGACCGAACGGGATGAGGACGCGGATTGCAATCCCGCGAACCACCCGAACAGCATCACCGATTCAGGCGCGTCGCTGCCGTTCGACGCAATCAGCTCGATCGAGAAGTTCACGTTCTTCATGAAGTTCCTGGCCGCTCCCACGCCGTCGCAGACACTTCCGGGTGGCTCGACATCGATCAACAACGGCAAGTCCGTGTTCGACGCCGTCGGCTGCGTGCAGTGCCATACGGCGTCGTTTACGACCGGGAAGTCAGCGGTCGCCGCGTTGCGCTACAAGCCAGTCCCGCTCTACTCCGATCTGCTCGTGCACGACATGGGGACTGGGCTCGCCGACGGCGTCAGCCAGGGCTCGGCGAACGGCCGCGAGTTCCGCACGGCGCCGCTGTGGGGGCTCGGGCAACGCATCTTCTTCCTCCATGACGGGCGCAGCTCGGATCTGATCAGCACGATCAAGGCGCACGCGAGCTCCGGATCGGAGGCGACCGGCAGCGTCATGCTCTACAACGCGCTGAGCGAATCGCGTAAGCAGGACCTGCTGAACTTCCTCAGATCGCTCTAACGTCGATCAACTCCCAATTCCCAACTTCCAATTTCCAAGTTGGGAGTTGGGCCTTTTGGGAGTTGGGAGTTAACAACCGTCCACGGCGAGTTGTGGTACGTTTTGCGAGTCTTTTTGAGAGGACTCGCAATGAATCGAATCGCATTGATAGCCATCGCAGCCGCGGTGGTCGGGACGACGGCGTACATGAACGCGATGGTCCCCGAGCAGGTGAAGATCGACTCGGGACTGCTTGCTGGTGTGGTCAGTGGTCAGCCGACTGTCCGCGTGTTCAAGGGCATTCCCTTCGCGGCGCCGCCAGTCGGTGAGAACCGGTGGAAGGCACCGCAGCCCGTGGCCAGGTGGGATGGTGTCCGCAAGGCCGATGCGTTCGGTGCGCCGTGCGCCGCAGGTGCGCCAGCCGCGGGTCGCGGAGGTGGTGGACGCGGAGCCGCAGCACCCGGTGCCGCACCGCAGGCACCAGCAGCGCCGCCGCGCGAGCCCGCTCGCGCTGAAGACTGTCTGTATCTCAACGTTTGGACCAGCGCCAACAGCCCTAACGACAAGCGGCCGGTGATGGTGTGGATCTATGGCGGTGGCTTCACCGGCGGTTCCGGCGGCCTTGCCTGGTATGACGGAGAAAACCTCGCCGCGAAGGGTCCGGTCATCGTCACGCTCAACTATCGACTCGGTTCGCTCGGCTTCTTTGCGCATCCCGAGCTGGCGAAGGAGTCTGGACACAACGCATCCGGCAACTACGGGATGATGGATGCGATCGCCGCGCTGCAATGGGTCAAGAGGAACATCAGCGCCTTCGGTGGCGATCCGAACAACGTCACCATCGCCGGCGAGTCCGCTGGCGCGATCATGGTCGGCGCGCTGCTCGGATCGCCTCAGGCGAAGGGGCTCTACCACCGCGCCATCGCCGAGAGTGGCGGCTGGATGGGTCTGCCGATGGGACGGATGGCCTCGGGCCAGGCTGCGCAGGCCAACGGCGCGAAGACGATGGAGGCGCTCGGCGTGAAGACCATCGCCGAGCTGCGTGCGAAGCCCATGAACGAGCTCGTTGGTCTGTCGGCGGGTGGACTCATCGTCGACGGCTATGTCATTCCCGAAGATGTCTCGTTGACGTTCATGAACGGCAAGCAGCACGCCGTTGACGTGCTGACCGGATCGAACAAGGACGAAGCCAACTTCGGTGTGTGCCCCGGAGTAGGTGGACGCGGCGGCGGCCCCGCGTTGACCGCTGATGGGTTCAAGACCATCGCGCAGCGCAAGTTCGGTGAGGCTGCGGATGAGTACGCGAAGCTCTATCCCGTAGCGTCGGATGCCGACGCGCCGGCTGCCGCTCACGTGGCGTGCGCCGACGAGATCAACTGGAACATGCGGCAGTGGGCGGTCGCGCAGACGAAGGCCGGGAAGAAGGCCTACACCTACTTCTTCACGCGCATCCCGACGCTCAACGGCGCACCCTCGCCGCAGGGCGCGACGCACACCGCGGAGATCTCGTACGCGTGGAACAACCCCAAGGGCCAGGCGACTCAGACGTGGAACGACGTGGACACGAAGCTCGCCGACACCATGTCGTCGTACTGGGTCAACTTCATCACCAAGGGTGATCCGAACGGCAGCGGCCTGCCGAAGTGGCCCGAGTACAAGGACCTGGCGAACGGCCGCGTCATGGTGCTCGGTGATACCGTGCAGGTGGAGTCGGCGCCGTCAGCCGCGAAGCTCTCTTTCTACCAGGCCGCGTATCAGAGGCTGCTGAGGACACCGACAGGAACGAATTAGACAGCATGTCGTTCGAATTTCTCGGTTCTCATTGCTCGGTTCGTGTTCACGTTCGGTTCTATGTTCGGCGCGCGAACCTGAACACGAACTGAGCAGCGAGAACAAGGAAATGCGAACGACACTGCGTAGCCTCATACGCACTCCCCGCATGTTTGCATGCGCGGTTGTTTGTCTCGCCGGCGCGATCCGGTCTCCGGTGGTTCGGGTTCGTTGCTCATTCGAAACCGCGTGACCGTGGACTGTGGACTGAAGGCGGAGGACCAGACGTGCGATCATCTGATCGCACGTGAAGACTGAAACAAACGACAGGAGCGCCCTCGAGAAGCTGGATGCCCGGCTCAAGACTCTGTTGCCCGAGGAGTATCGCGACTCGTACGAGGAGATGCAGCCGAAGCCGATGGGCTCGGCGGCACTCAAGTACGACGATGAGGGGCTGGTCGCCTGGGACGAGATGTGGGGAAGCTTCTGCGACCTCGCGATGGCGGGCGGCCCCCCGCACAAGGGCGCGCTGCTCGAGCCCGGCAACGAGGCGGACATCGACGCGGAGTACGGGCGGTACGATTTGGCTGCGGAAGAGATCTGTCGCGGCATCAGGATGGTCACCGGCCTGCGGTCGTACATGTCGCCGACTCCTGGCTGGGTATGCGTGACGTGTCTCGGTGACGCGATGGCGGGCTGGCTGCACCGCGCGATCGTGATGGAGAACGTTGCAGCGCGTCGTCGGGGCGCCGTCCTGGAACTGCCGGTTGCGCCGCACTTCCGGCTCGAGAAAGAGATCAAGAACGTCATCACCGTCATCGCGAAGACCTGCCATTACTGGCTCGGTCACATGCCGCGCGAGCAGCAGCAGGCGATCGCGGAGCTCTTCGTCACGATGGCGGGGGAGTCGCCGCTGCTCGAACCCGACCTCTCGAGTCACGACGACGCGCGTGCCGGAAAGGTCGCCTCGCTCATTCATCGCGACACAGGCTTTTCACGATCCAACCACCGCTATCCCGGCTGGCTCGGCATCGAGTGCCCGAGTGTTCGCAACGCGGTGTGGATGATGCGTGCGCTGGTGGCGAGCAATGTGCTTTCACGCCGCGAAGGGACGACACTGTTCGTGCCCATTAACGCGGCAATCGACTCGAGTGGCACGATAGCTGCGCGCACCTTCGCCGATGTGTATCGCAGTGCGTCCGCGCGCGGTGTGGCCGTATAGAATTCGGTTATGAACATGCCGATCGATCGCCGTCATTTCCTCGCCGCGCTACCCGCCCTCGCCCTGTCGCCGCGGGCACTCGTACAGGCACAGGCGCAACCGCAGTTCCGCACCACCGGCCTGAGCCAGATCACGCTGACGGTTTCCGACGTCAAGCGATCGCTCGATTTCTATCAGGGGCTGTTCGGCATGCCGGTGCAGGCGCGCCAGGGGTCGACCGTGCTGCTGCGGATTGGCAACGGGCCGAGATTCATCGCACTTCGGCCGGCGGCAGCCGGAGAGTCACCGAGCATCAGCGCGCTCGGTTTCGGCGTGCAGGACTTCTCGATCGACCGGGCGATGCAGACGCTCGCCGCACACGGCATCACGGCAGCGCCGGCGAATGCCGTCAAGCCAGGGCCGAAGCAGGCGCTCGTGCGCACGCGCCGGCAGAACGAAGGCGGATCGCCTGATGGCACGCGCGATCTGTTCGTCGCCGATCCGAGCGGCATCGTCTTTCAACTGCACGACGTCAGCTATTGCGGCGGCAGCGGCGCGCTCGGCAATGTCTGTCCAGTTGCCGAGCCATCACCGAAGCCGGGAATCATGGCGCTCAAGGACACGAGCCACTTCACGATCGCGGCGAGTGATCCGACCACGGTGCCGATGTACATGGAACTGTTCGGCCTCAAGCCGATGGTGTATCAGGCGGCGACACCGGCGTGGCAGATCGGTAACGGGGTTCACTTCCTGATGTTCATCGGTGGCGGTGGTCCGACGCGCGGCGGCGGTGCTGCTCCGCCCGCGGGTGGTGCACCGCCAGCCGGCCGCGGCGGCCCCGGCGGAGGACCTGCGCGCCCGTCCGCAATCGATCACGCATGTGTCGCGATCGACAACTTCGATCCTGCTGCGGTTACGAAGCTGCTCGTGGGCTACGGCCTCAAGCAGCAGGAAGGGCAGGGGCGATCGCCGCTCGTGACGTACATCTCGCTGCGCATGCCGAATCGCGGTGGCGCGGAAGGCGGAACACCCGAGCTGTATTTCACCGATCCGGATGGCCTTGCCATTCAGATTCAGGACGTGAAGTACTGCGGCGGTGGCGGGTTCCTTGGTGAACTGTGCCCGCCGCTGCCTCCTGCGTGACATTTCACAGTTGCTAGTTCGTTCAGACTACCTGATTGCGGAAGTCTCGGCGCATGGCGCTGCAATGTATGATCGCAGGTCATTCGCGGCACCTGCGAGGAGAGTCTCTGCATGAAAGTAAAGTGGTTGCTGGCTGTGTTCACGTGTGCCGTGCTGATCGCTCTCGCGGCGTGGAACACGGTCGATCCGGTTTCGACTCAGGTCTTCGCTCAGGCGGCGAATCCCGCCCCGCCTGGACAAGGTGGCCGCGGGGCGGCGCCTCCAGGGGCGCCCGGTGGTGGACGTGGACGTGGCGCTCCGCCCCCAATCCTCGGACCTCCCGCCGGCGTCCAACCGTTGCCGATCGACATGTTCTCGTCGAAGAATTTCTACAAGGACCGCGCGAACTGGCTCGATAAGCGCTACTACCGCTGCAACAATCCGCGTCAGATCTACTCGATGTGGGATGGACAGCGCATCGGTCCCAAGCCACCGGAATCCGCGTCGTGGGGCGATTGCAACGACGACTGGCCGCGCGAGCGCATCGTGAGTCCTTATTCGTACAAGACGGCGAGGGAGCACTACGAGGCGCTGCTGGCGCAGGCGAAATCGAAGGGTGGCCCGACGGTCTACACGAAGGCGACTGTCCCTGATTGGGATGGCTACTACCGCCGCGACGGACAAGCGGACCGTGGCTCGGAGTGGATCTGGGGCGTGACGCAGGTTCCAACCGTGCTCTCAGTGCTCACGCCTGAGTATCAGAAACGAATGGTGCAGACGGCGTATCACGAAGGCGTTACCAATGCGCCGCAGTGGAGCGCTTCGTTCTGCTGGCCCGAGGGTTTCACGCGCTGGTGGTCGCAGCCGTCGCAGGCCGGCAACTTCCAGTTGACGATGACGCCGTGGAACGTGCAGTTCCTGTCAGGCATCGCCGACAACTTCCTCCGCCAGGTGATGGTCGGCAAGACCGCGCACGTGCAGAAGGTGCCGCAGTGGTACGGCGAGACGATCGGCTTCTGGGACGGCACGACGCTCGTGACATGGACGGCAAACGTGCAGGCGTGGCAACTCTCACACGTGATGTTCGAGAACAGCGGAAAGCTGGAGACGGTCGAAACATTCAAGCCGGCCCTCGACGCCAGCGGCAACTTCATCGGCCTCGATCACGAGACGATCTTCTACGACCCGGATGCCTTCACAGTGCCGGTTCGCGCGTCGTTCCGTTTCGTGCGTGCCGCAACGCCTGACGATCCGAATCGGCGCTACACGTTCATCGAGTGCCTGAGCAACATCTTCAATACCGATGGCAAGCCGAAGCAGACGACCGCCGCCGACCCGCGCTTCGTCGATTACTACGGCCGCCCGTGGGCCAAGAACTGGGAAGAGCACTTCGAAAAGGGATGGGATAAGCCGGCAGAGGAACTCGACACGGCGATCACGGACATTTTCAAATAACGAGACAATTCCCAAAGCCCAACTCCCAACTCCCAAGGTTGGAGGTTGGGAATTTGGAAGTTGGGAGTTTGACGCATTTTTATTCGCTAAGTGGGGGGAGTCATGAAAACGCGCACAGTCAAAGCTTCGGCGATGGCGGCGTGCCTGGTCCTGATCGCGGTCCTGTTCCAGAGCCCGGTCTCGACACATCATTCATTCGCGATGTACGACCAGACGAAGACGGTTACGCTGACCGGCGTCATGAAGCAGTTCGTGCCGCAGGCCAACCACGCCGAGCTGCACTTCATCCTGCTCGCGCCGGATCACAAGGCGCTGGCCAAGGGCGCCGACGGCAAGTACGTCGAATGGGGTGTTGAGATGGCAGGCACGGCTGCGATCGCCCAGCAGGGCATTACCGGGTCAACGTTCCCGGCCGGAACGGTGTTCAGCGTGCATCTGAACCCGCTGCGTGACGGGTCGAACTTCGGCTCGCGAGTAGGCGCGCTCGCCAAGTGCCCGGTGGACGACGCAACCAAGAAGCCGAAGCTTCCCGAGGCCGGCAAGCACTGCGACTCGGTTCCCGGCTCCACGCTCATCGGTGGCAACGCGTTCTAACGGATGAAGCAATTCGCCCTCTGGCTCTCCGCGACGTCGCCGAGCGTCTACATCCAAGAGCACAACACGTGGGTGATTCCCGCGATTCAGTCGATTCACATCGTGGGGATCGCGCTCGTCATGGGATCCGTGCTGATGATCGATCTCCGGATTCTCGGCTGGGCGTGGGTCGATCAGACACTGCGTCAGACGACTGATCGGTTCGGGCCGTGGCTGACCGGCTCGTTATGGCTCTTGCTGGTCACCGGGATCCTCATGGTGATCGGCGAGCCCGTGCGCGAGCTCGTCACCTTCTCCTTCTGGATGAAGATGGCGCTCGTGGCCATTGGCGCAACAGTTGCCATCCTCTTCCAGCGAGCACTCCGTCGCCACGAGCAGCGCTGGGAAGACACGCTTGCCCACAGCCGATCGATCAAGGCGGTTGCCATCCTGACCTTCCTGATCTGGGTCTGTATCATCTTCCTCGGTCGCCTCATTGCCTATGACCACGTCTGGGGAAGCTGGTCGCCATCGGAGCGGCAGTAGTGGACATCGCGTCGATGCTCGAGTGGCTCCAGCAGACGAGCCTCGCCGTTCACATTCGTGACTCGCTCTTCGCCTTCCCGCTGATTGAATCGACGCACGTCATCGGCCTCACCCTCGTCTTCGGCACCATCGCCATCGTCGATCTGAGGCTGCTCGGATTGGCGTCGACGAATCGGCCGTTTCAGCGGTTGGCGGATGACACCCTGAAGTGGACGTGGGTCGCGTTCGTCCTGACCGCGGTGACGGGCACGCTGATGTTCATCACGAACGCGTCCGTCTACTTCCACAACATGTACTTCCGCGTGAAGATCGCGCTGCTATGCCTGGCCGCGCTCAACATGCTCGTCTTCGAGGTGACCACCCGGCGTGGGGTCGGGCAGTGGGACCGGGACGCCTCCGCTCCACCGCTCGGCCGTGTCGTCGCTGCGCTGTCGCTCGTTATCTGGATTGGCGTGATCGTCACCGGCCGGATGATCGGCTTCACGACCACGCGTGCGTCGCTGGCCGCGCCTGCCCCGGTCGAGCAGAATCTCGAAGAATTGCTCGGTCTGCCCGGCAACGAGTAAATCAGACGGGGTCAGACCCCTTCACATATCTGCGCGGTTCGCCGAATCAGCAGCAACGTCTGATCGTCGATCTGCCTGCCGTGCGCCCGCGCGTCCGCGAGCATGCGATTGGCGATTGCCGCGAGCGGCTGATCGGCGCTCGACTTCAGCACATTCTTCGCCCAGTCGAATCCCAGATCGTCGCGCTGGTCGTTGAACACCTCGATCAATCCGTCGGTCAGCAGCGCGAACAGATCGCCGGGCAGGCACTCGATCGACGATGACGCGAACGTGGTCTCGTCGAACATGCCGACCGCCAGTTGCGGGCATGTGACTTCGTCGACGCGACCGTTGCGGACACGCAGGATCGGCAGGTGACCCGCGACCGCGCATTCCACCTCAGGGCCCTTGCCGCCGCGCACACAGGCCACCGTCACGAATGTGTTCGACTGCTTGAGCGGCATCAGCACGGCGTGCACGTCGTCGAGCAACGAGGCGATCGAGTTGCCGGCGCGCGCGCGCATCCGCAGGGCGCTCTTGAACATGCCCATGACGACACCCGGGCCGACGCCGTGTCCGGAGACATCGGCGACGTAGCCAAGCCATGTGCCGTCCTGCTCGACAAGGTCGACCAGATCGCCGCCCACATCGCCGCTCGCGAGCGACCAGCCGAGAAACTCGAAGTCACCGATTCGGCGTTCGATCGCCGGCACGAGGACGCGGTGGATGTCGCGCGCGAGCGCAATCTCGGCCTGCGCGCGCAGCAGGCTGGTGGCCGTGCCGCTGATGAAACGGAGGAAGCAGGTGTAGCCGATTGCCACCGTAACGATGATTCCCACCGCGTCGAGCGTCAAGCGGCCCGGCGGTGCGGCGGGCAGAAAGCTGAACAAACGCGGGATCACGAACACATAGGTGAAGTGCCCGGTGACCATCGCCACGTAGCCCCATCGCCGCATCGGCATCGAGACGATCGCGTAGCCCACCGCGATCAGGCCCGAGAAGATCACGTTGAGCACGAGGAGCGTGACCGGTTGACGGCCGCGGGTCAGGATGTCCAGCGCGAAGCCGAGCATCGCGAACGTTCCGAAGATCGCGAGCCAGAGGTAAATCAATTGTCGTGCGGGTACGGTGCGCACGAGCTCCGGCAAGGAACCACGGCCGCGCCAGGTTGTAAACGGAAGACGAGCAGGCACAGCCGTATCGTAAACGGGCCCCTCGTCCCAGCGAAAATCTCCGGCGCTCGTTCGGGGTACGCGCTGGCGTCATGCCTGCATGTGAGACTACGGATTTGCTGATGCTCGTACGCGCACGCGCGAGGTCAGCAACACGTTCGTGAACGTCGGGAGGTGTTCGATGGCTGTTGCTACAGCGACGTTACTTGGACGGCCGGTCTGGTACGAGTTGATGACCAGCGACATGAAGTCGGCCGAAAACTTCTACAAAGCAGTCGTGGGCTGGAAGACCGCGCCATTTCATGGTACGGGACAGCCTTACACGATCTTCAATCGCACTGGTGATGTGGGTGTCGGCGGCGTGATGACCAAACCCGCCGAAATGAAGGCCCCTCCATTCTGGGCGATGTACATCGGTGTGCCCAAGCTCGAAGAGGCCGCGGCGAAGATCAAGAAGCTCGGCGGCAAGTCGCACACTGAAGTGATCCAGATCCCGGAGGTCGGCCGCATCCAGATGTTTATGGATCCGCAGGGCGCCGCGTTCTACATCATCGAGCCCGCGAGCAGCGAGCGACGCCCGGAAGGCGCGCCTGAAGTCGGCGAGGGGTCGTGGCACGAGCTGATGACGACTGACTGGCAGGCGGCGATGAAGTTCTACGAGGAGGCCTTCAACTGGCAGCCGACCCAGCAGATGGACATGGGGACTGACGGTAAGTACCAGATGTTCAACCGGCCGCACGGGATGATCGGCGGCATGATGAATAAGCCCGCGGCGATGGCGAACGTTCCGCCGCACTGGTTGATCTATTTCCGTGTCCCCGACGTGGATGCCGCCGCTGAGCGGATCACCGCCAACGGCGGCAAGATTCTCAACGGGCCGATGGAAGTGCCGGACGGGGATCGCGTCGTCACCGCAGCGGATCCGCAGGGCGCCGCGTTCGGGCTCCACTCGAAAAAGGCGTAAGCCTGTTCGCTCACTTGAAGGCGTTCGTTCGCGCACGAAGGAACGCCTTCAACGACGCTTCGATGTCGGCGGGCAGCGAGATCGCGGTTGCATCGCGAAGGATGCGCGGCGTCGCCTGATAGGACGCGACGAAAGCAGCGCAGCGCTCGCAGCCGGCGACGTGTTCTTCGAGTGCGGCCTGCACATCCGGAGGCAGCACGCCTTCGATGAAGTCCATCAACAGCTCGACACCGGATGCGCAGGCGACGTGGGTCACGGCTGTACTCCAACAAGATCGCTCAGGTAACCACGCAACATCAGCCGAGCACGATGCACGCGTTGCCGCACGGTCGCGGGCTCGATGCCAAGCACCTGAGCGACGTGCGCGGTCGGCATGTCTTCGAGATCGCGCAGCACGAACGCGTCGCGATACGTGTCGGGCAATCGCGCGATCACGTCTCGTGCCTTGTCCGCCAGCGTCTGGCGATCGAGAAGTTCGTCTGCATGCGAGGCGACCTGCAACTGCACAGGTGTGGCCGCGTGCTTCCCGTCGGCATCGAATCGTGGCAGATACTGGTCGAGCGAGTCAGCAGGATGGCGGGCCTTCGAGCGCCGGTGCATCAGTGCGGCGTTGGTCGCGATGCGGTAGAGCCACGTGCCGAATTGCGAGTCACCACGAAATGACTGGAGATGCCGGTAGACCTGGAGGAACGTGTCCTGCAGCACGTCAGGCGCGTCGGTGTCGCTGGTGAGCCGACATGCGAGTCGGAACACACGTGCCTGATACCGCTGCACGATGGCCTCGAAGGCAGAGTTGTCCCCGGCCGCGGCGCGAGCGGCGAGCGTTTCGTCGCTCGGTTCCACGGCGGGGACGACCATGCTCAATCGTGCTGACGGTTCTGAATCGCAGCCTTGACCTTCGCGGCCAGTTCCGGCGTGACGTCCGTGATGCCGTGTGTGTGTGCGGCATGCGCGGCCACCATCTTCAACAGTTCCTCTTCAGTCGGCGCCGTCGCTTCGAATGGGCAGTCTGGTACGAGCGCGGCGCAGGCGATGTACTTGTCGATGTTCGTTCCTGGTGCAGGCATCCTTGTGCTCCTTGTCAATCGCTGCCCTTCAGATGCCGCTGCCTGCGGAGTGTGACGGCGCCCTCTGGCAATGCCCGGCCCTGTCACATTGTCACACTCTGCCCCTGCGCGGCATCCGATAGACGGATGTCTCTCCACGTTGCAGAACTCTGGCGTTATCCCGTGAAGTCGCTGGCCGGCGAGCGGGTGTCGAGCGCGACGCTTGCGCCTGATGGCATCGCCGGCGATCGAATTATCCGCGTGCGCGGACCTGAGGGCGTTCGCACGTCGCGGCGTCACTATCGGCTCCTTGGGCTGCGCGGGACGCTCGACGCCAACCGTCACCCGCTGATCAACGGTCTCCCGTGGGACAGCGCGGCGGCGCTCGCGCTGGTCAGGAACGCAGCCGGTGCCGATGCCTGGCTGGAGGCCATCGATGGACTCGAGCGATTCGACGTCCTGCCGTTGCTCGTCGGCACCGACGGTGCCGTGGCGGCCTTCGGGCGCGACGTTCGCCGCCTTCGACCGAACATCGTCGTGGGCTGTGTCGAAGGACTGGCCGAGCGCGAGTGGGTTGACCACGAACTGCGCATCGGTGATGCGATCGTTCGCCTCGACTCCTTGCGATCGCGGTGTGTGATGACGACAGTCGACCCTGACACGCTGCAGCTGGATCCCGAGGTCCTGCGCGATATCGTGCGACGCTTCGAGAACAAGCTGGCCTTGAACGCGGAGGTCACGCGCGGCGGAACCATTCGAGTCGGCGATTCGGTCGAGCTCCTGCCGAGAGAGTAAACTCGTAGGTCATGCCGTGCCTGGTCGGATGCCTGGCGCTCTCGGCGCCGCGGTTCGCCATCGTCCTTGTCGCGATCTTCAGCAACTACCTCGGTCGCGCGTACGAGTCAGCTTTCTGGCCGTTCATCGGATTCCTCGTCATGCCGCTGACGACGCTGGCCTACGCGTGGGCGATCAACAGTCGCGGGTCTGTTGAAGGGCTTCAACTGGTTGTTGTGGTTATTGCCGTGCTGATCGATCTGGGTCTGGTGGGAGGCTCGGCATCGGGCCGCTACCGGGCGCAGTACAAGAAGATAGGGCCTGCGTAAGATGAACGCGTTGCGCCGGTGGTGGCCGGACCTGCTCATCATCGTCGGCGTGACCTGGCTGGCGTTCGCCTGTTCGGCGTACGCCGGTGACGGCAGCGTCGAAGGTGAACTCGATCAGGGCGGCGGGAACGTCGCCGGGGACATCTCGATCGGGTACACCCAGCGCGAACGCGTCACCATAGCTGCCGCGACCGCGCTGACGGTCATCGGCGTCCTCGGCAAAATCAATCAACGTCCCGCCTGAACGCTCTCGATGAGATTCCGGCTCAATCAGCTGGAAACGCGCTTGCATGGGCTAGTCTGTTTGTCCTGTCGAGCGCGGAGAGGCAATGAACGCGGAAACGTCTAACCACTTGTCCGACACGGTGTTGGCGGGCGGCGGAGAAATGGGCGCGCTGATGCGCGCGCTCGATTGGTCGAAAACTCCGCTCGGCCCTGTGCAAAGTTGGCCGCAAAGTCTGCGCAGCGTGCTCAGCATGCTGCTGCCGTCGAAGGCCCAGATCATTCTTTTCTGGGGACCGGAATTCATCGTCTTCTACAACGACGCCTATCGTCCGGTCTTCGGAGCCAAGCACCCGCACGTCCTCGGCCTGCCGGGTCGGGAGGCCTGGAGCGAGCTCTGGGATTCCATGCTGCACGACCTGCTCGCCGGTGTCGTTCGAACCGGTGAGGCCTTCTGGGGCAAAGACCTTCTATTCATGGTCGAACGCCACGGCTTTCTCGAGGAGACATACTTCGACGTTTCGTACGATCCCGTGCGCGTCGAGTCAGGCAGCGTCGGCGGCGTCTACTGCATCGTCACAGAAACCACTGATCGTGTCGTCTCCTCGCGACGGATGTCCTTGCTCAGAGATCTGGCTGCCCGCCAGACCACGGCGCGGACGACGCGCGAAGCGTTCGACGTGGCCATGTCGACGCTCGCCACGAAACCCGAGGACGTTTCCTTCGCGCTCGCGTATGTGGACGACGAACTCCAGAGCTGCACACCTGAGGCCGAGGCCAAGCTCACGCAGGCGAATCGCGATCACGTGCGTGAGCTGCCCGTGTTCCTTCCCGGTCTGGAAGGGCACGGAGGCCGGCTCGTCGTCGGTCTGAACCCGCTGCGGCCGTTCGACGATCAGTACCGTACGTTTCTCGATCTGGTTGCGAACCAGATGGGGACGGCGCTCGCCAATGCGCTCGCCTATGAGAACGAACGAAAACGTGCTGAGGCGCTTGCCGAGATCGATCGTGCGAAGACCGCCTTCTTCTCGAATGTCTCGCACGAGTTTCGGACGCCGCTGACGCTGATACTCGGTCCGCTCGAAGACCTGTTGCGAGCGGAAGGACCGCGCTCAGCCCCCGACACCGAACGACTCGAGCTCGTGCACCGCAACAGTCTGCGGCTGCTCAAGCTGGTGAACACACTGCTGGATTTCTCGCGTATCGAGGCCGGGCGTGTCCGTGCGGTATTTCAGCCCACCAATCTTGCGGCGCTCACCGCCGATCTGGCGAGTGCGTTTCGCTCGGCGATCGAACGGGCAGGGATGCAACTCGTCGTCGAATGCCCGCCACTGGCTGAACCCGCCTATGTCGATCGCGATATGTGGGAGAAGATCGTCCTCAACCTCATCTCGAACGCGTTCAAGTACACGCTCGAGGGCGCGATCACGGTATCGCTACAGCAGGCCGGCGGCCTGATTTCGCTGGCGATCACGGATACCGGCGTCGGCATTCCCGAGAGCGAACAGCAACACGTGTTCGAGCGCTTCCATCGCGTCGAGGGGGCAAAGGGACGTACGCACGAAGGCACCGGCATCGGGCTCGCGCTGGTTGAGGAATTGGTGAAGTTGCACGGCGGGTCGGTGGGGGTCCTCAGCCGGCCTGGTGCAGGCAGCACGTTCACGGTGACCATTCCGGTGGGCGTGTCGCATCTGCAGGCCGATCGCATTGTCGCGGCACGTCCACTGACATCAACGACCATCGGCGCCAGTCCCTTCGTTGAAGAAGCCCTTCGCTGGCTTCCGCAGGAGGCGCGACTGCCGCCACCGTCAACCGGCGTGATCGATGCCGAGGTACCTGCCGCTCCTGCTGACCCTCGTAACGACGCCGTCCGTGCGCATGTGCTCCTTGCCGACGACAACGCTGACATGCGTGACTACGTGTTCCGCTTGTTGAGCGTGCACTACGACGTCGTCGCGGTGCCAGACGGTCTTGCGGCTCTGAGCGCAGCGCGCCGCCGCCGCCCGGATCTCATTCTCGCGGACGTGATGATGCCGTTGCTCGACGGCTTCGGTCTCGTGCGCGAGCTGCGCAACGACCCAGAGCTGAGCGGAGTGCCTGTGGTTCTGCTGTCGGCGCGCGCGGGCGAAGAGGCGAGAGTCGAGGGATGGGGCTCGGGCGCCGACGACTACATCGTCAAGCCGTTCAGCGCCCGCGAGCTGCTGGCGCGGGTGGAATCCCATCTGAATCTCACGCGCGTCCGCCGGGAAGCGGATGCGGCGCTGCGCGCGAGCGAGAGTCGCTTTCGCGCGCTCGTGCTCGCCAGTTCCGACGTCGTGTACCGCATGAATGCCGACTGGAGCGAGATGCAGTATCTCGAGGGTCGCGAGCTCATGGCCGATACGCGGGAAGCAAATACGAACTGGCTCGACACCTACATCGATCCCGTCGATCAACCGAACGTGATCACTGTCATCCAGGACGCGGTGCGGAGAAAGGGTGAGTTTCACCTCGAACACCGTGTGCGGCGCCTCGACGGCACGCTCGGCTGGACGTTGTCACGCGCGATTCCCGTCATCGACAGCGACGGTGCGATCGTCGAGTGGTTCGGCACCGCGACCGACGTGACCGACCGGAAGCAGATCGAACAGGCGCTGCATCAGGCGTTGTCGTCGGAGCAGCAGGCCAGGGCGGATGCGCAGCGGGCGAGCCGCATGAAGGACGAATTCCTGACGATGCTGAGCCACGAGCTGCGCACGCCGCTCAATGCCATTCTCGGATGGTCGCAGATCCTGGCAGCGAATCCGAATCCGACAGCCGAGAGCCTGCGCCCCGGCCTGGGGACCATCGAACGAAACGTTCGCCTGCAGGCGCAGCTGATCGAAGACCTGCTCGACGTCAGCCGCATCACCGAAGGAAAGCTGCGGCTGGACGTGAAGCAAGTGTCGCTGTGCGATGTCGTGGACGAGGCCCTGGCCTCGATTCGTCCCGCGGCCGAGGCGAAACAGATTCGAGTGCAAACGTTGCTCGATCGCCAGGGCGGTCACGTGAACGGCGACCCGGCGCGCCTGCAGCAGGTGGTCTGGAACCTCCTCAGTAACGCGGTGAAGTTCACATCCAAGGGCGGCCGGATCCAGGTGCTGACGGAGCGCGTGAAGTCTCATGTTGCGTTGAGCGTGAGCGACAACGGCGACGGCATAGCTGCCGAGTTCCTGCCGTATGTCTTCGATCGCTTTCGGCAGGGCGATCAGACCACAACGCGGGCGTTCGGGGGACTGGGGCTCGGGCTTTCCATCGTCAAACATCTGGTCGAGTTGCACGGCGGCACCGTGCGGGTGACGAGCGAGGGAAAAGGAAAGGGCGCGTCCTTCATCGTCGAGTTGCCGCTCAGGCTCCAGCGTGATTCCGAGAGCGACGCTGTCAATCGTCTGCCGGCCGAGTCGCTCGAAGTGCTGTATGCAAACGACGCTCGCCTCGAGGGCGTGACGGTGCTTTATGTGGACGATGAGGCTGATGCGCGCGAGCTCGCGCACCAGATCCTCTCGAGCTGTGGTGCGCGGGTGATCACCGCGGAGTCCGCCGAAGCCGGACGGCAACTGATGGGGCGTGAGCGTCCGGACATCCTCGTGGCGGACATCGGTATGCCCGACGAGGATGGTTACAGCCTGATTCGCACTATTCGTTCGCTGCCGGCCGACCAGGGTGGCGCAATACCTGCGGCGGCGGTCACGGCGTTGGCGCGTTCTGAGGATCGTCGCCGCGCCCTCCTCGCGGGTTTTCACACGCACGTCTCCAAACCGGTGGACGTCGTCGAACTGGTCGCGGTCGTGGCAAGTCTGGCGGGCCGGACGGATCGATGAACGCCAGCGAGTTCTCGCACGTTCCAGTGATCGATGTCGCTCCGCTCGTCGAGCGTGCCGACGAGCGTGCTCACACGGCGGAACAGATCGGCGCTGCGTGCCGTGAGTCCGGATTCTTCTACGTTACCAACCACGGTGTCGATGAATCTCTGTGCCAGCGGCTCGACGCACTGAGCCGCGAGTTCTTCGCACAGAGCGCGGCGCAGAAGATGCAGATCGCGATGGCGCGCGGCGGTCGCGCCTGGCGCGGGTATTTCCCGGTCGGCCGCGAGCTCACGTCGGGCAAGCCCGATCGAAAAGAGGGTCTCTACTTCGGTGCGGAGCTTCCGCTCGATCACCCTGCGGTGCGGGTAGCCACACCGCTTCACGGACCGAATCTCTTTCCCGGGATTCCTGGCTTCCGCGAGGCGGTCTTGCTCTACATCGATTCGCTGACCGCGCTCGGCCATGCGTTGATGTCCGGGATCTCGCTCGGCCTGGGGCTGGACGAGCACTACTTCAAGCGGCGGTATTACCGTGACCCGCTCATCCTGTTCCGCATCTTCAACTACCCGCATTCGAATGCGTCGCCGAGTGGCGAGACCGCCTGGGGTGTCGGCGAGCACACCGACTACGGGCTGCTCACGATCCTGCGACAGGACGAGACCGGTGGTCTCCAGGTGAAATCGCGATCACGCTGGATTGAGGCGCCACCGATTCCCGGTTCGTTCCTCTGCAATATCGGCGACATGCTCGAACGTCTGACGCGTGGCATCTATCGTTCCACGCCGCATCGCGTCATCAACACATCCGCGCGCGATCGACTGTCGTTTCCGTTCTTCTTCGATCCGAGCTTCGATGCACGGATGCTGCCGGTGGAAGGTCTGTCGAACGACACGCTCGCGGACGATTCCGCCGAGCGGTGGGATCACGCCAGCGTGCACGGGTTCTCCGGCACGTACGGCGACTATCTGCTCAGCAAGGTGTCGAAGGTCTTTCCTGAACTGCGCAACGAAGTCTTGTAACCGAATCCCGAATCCCGAATCCCGAATCCCGAGTCCCGAATCCCGAGTCCCGGATCTACTTTCGTCTCGACCCGAGCTCGGTGCCTTCCACGTAATGGATCAGAGGTCGAGAGTGTTGCCCTTGCCCTCGTTCGCGGGATCCATGCGCCAGCGTCCGCGCATGCCGTGTCGGAATCGTTCGCGCTCTTCGGGCGTCATGTGCTCCCAACGCCCCCAGCGACGGGGACCGCGGCCGTGCATGCCGAATCCGCCGAAGAGAATGCGGCACAGCACGAGCAGGCCCAGCGCCTGCCAGAACGAGATCTCCGGCACGCTGAACAGCGCTGGCAGCAGCCAGTTCCACAGCCGGCGCACGACCTCGCCGCCGACGAAGACGAACGCCGCAAACGCGACCGGCGCCAGAATGAAGAACAGGATCCACTTTTTCCGTCTGTTGTTCATCTCAACCCTCACGCTTTCCTGAATTCGTCGTAGATGTCCTGCAGCCGCTCGCGCAGGTGGAGTACTGCATAGCGCTTGCGCGAGAGCAGCGTGTTCACGCTGACGCCGGTCTCGGCGGCCATCTCCTTGAAGCTGCGTCCTTCCAGTTCGTGCGCGACGAATACCATGCGCTGCTCGTCAGGCAGTTCGTCGATTGCCGTCTCGAGCTCCTCGAGCAGGACGCGGCGCGCGTAGACCGCCTCCGGTCCGGCATCGGGTGAGGGGAGCAGATCTTCGAACCGTAGCCGCTCCTCCTCGTCACTCGAAACCACGACGTCGCTGAAGGGCTCGGGCGTGTTCTTGCGGAAGAGATCCGTGATGCGATTCCGCGCCACTCGAAACAGCCAGCCCGTCACGTGCTCGATTGGGACGAGCAGACGATTGGCTTCCACCAGGGCGTAGAAGACGTCCTGCAGAATGTCCTCGGCGTCGCTCGGGTCGAGCACGCGACGGCGGATGAAGTTCCGCAGCCGGGCATGCTCCCGCTCGAACACGTCGGATACGCGCCGGTCGTCGTCGCGTGCCATCCGCTCCAGGCCCGCCGCGTCCTCCATCTACTGATGTAGACGTAACAGCGGCGCGGATATTGTGTGGCCCACCCGGCGGTCACGAACACCAACCGCGAACCACCATCCACCATCCACGAACCACCAGCCAAGTTGGTATATAAGAGTGGCCATGCGAGCGTCATTCTCCATATTGCTCTCCGCGGCTATGGCCGCCTTGCTCGTGACGTCAGGCCTCGCGCAGGCACCCCGTGGCGGCCACGACTTCTCTGGCGCGAAATTGACTGCGCACCCGACGACGAATTGGCCGACCAATGGCGGCAACCTGTACAACCAGCGGTATTCGCCGCTCAAGGCCATCAACCGCAGCAACGTCACCCAACTCAAAGGTGTGTGGCGGACCCATCTGCGTGGATCGGGCACGCAACCGCAGTACTCGGGCTTCGCGCAGCCGCTGATCTACGACGGCGTCGCCTACGTGAGCACCGGCGCCAACGACGTCTTCGCGCTGTCGATCGAGACCGGCGAGATCCTCTGGCAGTACGAAGCGAAGCTCGATCCCAACATCACGTCGGTCTGTTGCGGCTGGAACAACAAGGGCGTCGCGGTCAGCGAGGACAAGGTCTTCATCGGGCATCTCGACGGCCGGCTCGCGGCACTCGATCGCGCGACGGGGAAGGTCGCGTGGTCGATCCAGGCCGAACGCTGGCAGGAGAATTTCTCGATCACCGCCGCGCCGTTGTACGTCAACAACCCCTCGACTTCGCTCGGGGGAGGCATGGTCATCATCGGCTTTGCCGGTGGCGATCGCGGCACACGCAGTCGCGTCAAGGCCTACGACGCCAAGGACGGGCGTCTGATCTGGACCTTCTACACGATCCCCGGCCCGGGCGAGCCGGGTCACGACACGTGGCCGAAAGACAACGACGCCTGGAAGTACGGCGGCGCCGCGATCTGGCAGACGCCAGCAGTCGATCTCGATCTCGGCCTCCTCTATTTCTCGACCGGCAATGCCGCTCCCGACTACAACGGCGCGTTTCGCGCGGGTGACAACCTCTACGCGGCGTCGATGCTCGCGATCGAGCTCGCCACGGGAAAGTACCGCTGGCATTTCCAGCAGGTGCATCACGACATTTGGGACTACGACGCGGTCAACCCGGTCATCCTCATGGACGTCAACGCCGGCGGTCGCACGCGCAAGGCGATCGCGGAGGTGGGAAAGACCGGCTGGGCGTACATCCTCGACCGCGAGACAGGCAAGCCGCTCATCGGCATCGACGAGAAGCCGGTGCCGCAGGAGCCGCGTCAGAAGACCGCTGCGACGCAGCCGTTTCCCCGCGGCGAGGCCATCGTCCCGCAGCTGATCGAGATCGCGCCGGAAGGACACGCGCTCGTCAACGACGGCCGCATCTTCACGCCGTTCGTCGGCAAGGATCCAACGATCGTTGCGCCCGGCATCTGGGGCGGCGCCAGCTGGCCACCGAGCTCGTACGATCCAGTACAGCAGCGAATGTTCGTTTGCGCATCGTCGGTGATCAATGGATTCACCGGCGGCGGCGATTCAAAGTTTGTGACACCGACAGATGGCGTTGCGTATCTCGGTGGCGCGACGACGTTCACGCGCGTGGCGCGTACGGGCATCATCGCGGCGCTCGACGTGACGACGAACACGCTGGCGTGGCGGTATCAGTGGCCCGAGCAGTGCTACAGCGGCACGCTGGCGACCGCAGGCGGTCTGCTGTTCGTCGGCCGCAGCGACGGCCGTCTGATGGCGCTCGACTCGGCGAACGGCAAGCAACTCTGGGAGTTCCAGACCGGGGCCGGCATGCATGCGCCGGTAAGCACGTTCGAGCGCAATGGCAAACAGTATCTGCTCGCGTTCTCTGCCGGCGCCGCGTTGATCGGCTCAGCGCGTGGCGACAGCGTGTGGCTGTTTGCGCTTGATGGCACGCTCGGTCCTGCTCAAGCAGGTACGCCCGTCTCACGAAACGCCGCTGCGACGCCTGCGGCAACTCCAACCATCGCCGCCGCAACGCCTCGTCTCGCCGACGCGAACCTCGTCGAGGGGAAGCGCATCTTCACGACGAACTGCGCGGTGTGCCACGGTGACGATGGGAAGGGCGGCCATACGGGGGGAGCGCCGCTGGACAAAGTGGCCGATTTCAACGCGGCGATCCAAACGGTGACCGCAGGTCGAAACAACATGCCATCGTTCCGCAGCTCGTTCACGCCGGAGCAGATCCGCGACGTGAGCGCGTACGTCGTGCAGACGCTCGCCTCTGGGGCCGCGCGGTGACGAGACTCGTTCGGAGTGCGCTGAGGCTGACATGGCCCGCGGTGGTGCTGGTCGCATTGACGTGCCTCGCAGGTTGTCAGGCTCCGTTAACGAATGCTCAGCAGGACGAAACCGCTGTCCGACAGGTATTCGAGAACTACATCAAGTCGGTGAATGCCGCGGACCTGGCGCTCGGAGCTGACGTCTGGGTGCAGAGCGCGGACGTTGTCGCGGTCACACCGTTCGGTCGCTTTCAGGGCTGGGATCAGGTTCGCGACGAGGTCTACATCAAGTTTCTTCAGCAGTCGTTGACCGAGCGAGACTTACAACCGAGCAACGTGTCGGTTCACACGATGGGTGATTCGGCGTGGCTTGCGTTCGACTGGGTATTCAAAGGCAAGTTGGCGATCGGCCAGCCGATCGAGTCGAAGGGCTGGGAGAGCCACGTCTATCAACGGACCGACCGAGGCTGGAAGATCGTGCACCTGCACTATTCGGTTCCGCCGCCTCCGCCGCCCGTGTCGCCGGCGCCGTAAACTCCCAACTTCCAACACTGAGGGCATAATTCCCCTCTTAACTGAGAGGGGACCATGAGGCACGCGATTTCCGGCGCCGTTGTTCTGCTGTTGGTCTGTTCCGTCTCGCTGTCTGCTCAGTGGGGCAAGTTTCAGGATCCCAGCGTCCCGCGCGACGCGAAGGGCATGGTTCGAATGGACGCGCCGCCGCCGCGAACGGCGGACGGCAAGCCTGACCTGACGGGCAACTGGTTGAGAGCTGACCAGGAGCCGCTTCCCTCTGAGCTCGCAGGGCTCTTCTCGGCCAAGCGCGACGCCGGCGGCGACGTCGTCGGCGAGCCGCAGGTGGCGGTGTTTCCACCCGATCCGAAGTCGCCCCCGCTGGGCGCGTTCTGGGACATCGCCACGAACATCCCCGGCGGGCTTCCGCTGACGGCATGGGCTGCGGCGATCAAGAAGGAGCGGATGTCGACCGACATGAAAGACAACCCGGACGCCAACTGCATGCCGATGGGGATCACACAGTTCCACATGCAGCCGCAGCCGCGGAAGATCATTCAAACACCGAAGCTGATCGTGATCCTGTACGAGTCCAACTACGGACTGCGCTATATCTACACAGACGGACGGCAGCTGCCTAAGCAGGGCGATCCGCTGCCGTGGTGGTACGGCTATTCCGTAGGACGGTGGGAAGGTGACACGCTGGTCGTCGAGACCAACAATCTGCGCGGCGCTGAAGAGAGCTCTGTTGATGGATGGCTCGATGTGCGTGGAACGCCGTACAGCGGTGAGGCGAAGTTCACCGAGCGCTTCCGCCGGCCGATCTACGGCAAGCTCGAGATCGACGTGACCGTCGACGATCCGAAGGCGCTGACCAAGCCGTTCACCGTGCGCATCAACCAGCGCGTGATGGCGGACGAGGAGCCGATCGAGTTCGTCTGCAACGAGAACCAGCAGTTCCGGCGGCGCATCAAGGTCGATTAACGCTCGTCGAAGTCGAGCGCTTCTGAAACTCACGAGAAGATGTTGAGCTTGTACCCCGCCTGCTTGAACAGGTAGTTGCGCGATTCATCGGCCATCGCCCGGAACTTGTCCATGTTCACGCCTTCCATCCGCCCCCGGAACTTGCGTATCCGGCCGCCGATGATGACGGTGTCGATGTTGCGGACGTCCGCGGCTGCGACCACCGTGCCGATCGCGTGATTCGACGGATACACGTTGATATCGTCGGCGCGCACCATGACGATGTCCGCTTCCTTGCCCGGTGTCAGCGTCCCGCACTTGTCGAGCAGGCCGGCGCAGGCGGCGCCGCCGACTGTTGCGCATTCGAGCACCTGACGCACGCTGACCATTGCCGGGGGCTTCGCGTCGCCGTTCGCTCTTCGGTAGGTGGCCATCGCGCGCTGGACGTTGAAGGCCACGCGCATCTCGGTGAACATGTCGGTACCGTACGACACCTCGTTGTCGATGCTGAGGCCCGGCACGATACCGTGATCGAGCGCTTTCTGGAACGCAGCAACGCCTTCACCGAGCCCGTACTGGGCGTCGGATCTGGGACAGACGTTGACCGTTGCGCCGACATCCGTGATCCACCGCCACACCCCGTCGGGCCATCCCTGCGCGTGATTGAACGTGTTGTCGGCGCGCAGCAGTTTCTCGTTGAAGAACTGCTCGAACTCGGGTCCTGCCGCATTCGACTCGGTCGTAATGCGTATGCCGAGGCGGCGTGCCAGCGCCCAGTTCTCGCGGTCCATCCCGGAGAACATCCGCAGCGTGACCAGCTGGTCGGTCGACGAGAAGAAGCGCTTCTGCAGACGCTCGAGATCCTGCGGCCACTGCTTGTCCCACTGCCCGGTCTGAGGCGCGCCCGAGGCGTGAACGCCGCGGATACCTGAATCGATCAGCGCCTGCACGGCCGCATCGGAGTGTGCCGCCGAGCGCGAGTTGTGCGAGTTGTCGATCATGCAGGTGATGCCCGCGTCGATGCAGCCGAGGGCCGTGATCAGATTGCCGGCGTAGATGTCGTGCGGCCGGTAGTAGCGGGCGAAGCCATTGTGGGTTGCCGCCATGTACTCGGCGATGGCGCCGTCCGGGATGATGCGGCGAAGCTGGCCTTCCCACGAATGGCGGTGCGCGTCGACGAACCCGGGAATGACGATCGTGTTCGAGGCGTCGATCACCTGCGACTGCGGTGGCGCCTTCACGGTCTCGCCGACGCTGACGATCTTCTTGCCGTCGATGAGGATGTCTCCCCGCTCGAAGTCACCGACCTTCGGGTCCATGCTGACGATCGTCCCGCCCCTGAGGACAATCGGCGGGCGGTTCGTCCGGGTCTGACGCCACGAGGCGTCCAGCGCGCCCGCATCGTCTGTGCCTGGAGGCCGCTGGGCGGTTGCCCGCGACTGGATGAGCGGCGCTGCGGCGACTGCTGCAGCCACCCTGAGCACTTCGCGGCGTGACACGCGATCGTCGCGTCTGTGTCGCTTCATGTCTGCCTCCCGCGTACGCGCGAGGTAGATTCTAGGGGAATTCCACCC